>UMIR01023840.1_pt1 | contig 7774 bp, 10 predicted proteins | sample 1965841 | NCBI WGS metagenome assembly UMIR01 (sample SAMEA4836130, study PRJEB28245) | human gut metagenome | biome: gut microbiome; material: fecal sample | place: Denmark | collected 2008 | reverse complement strand
AAAACCCCGGGCATAGTGCACGGGGAGAAGGAAACGCAAATAAAAATGTGGCGGAATAAAAGAAAACCCGTGAAAAGTAACGAGAAAGAGATGGATACGATAGCTTTGCAAAGCCGAACAACTAATCTCTCAGAAGGGCTCTGTTCGGCCCAGAGGTAATGTGTCTATGTTATCAGTATGAAGTTAAAAGAAGTGACTACTATATCAGTATTACTTTATAACTACTGTCTACTGATTACGTTTATAAACAAAAAAAGTGTCTAGATAAATCAGGAAAAGACATTCATTATCGAAAAACTAAAGTTTTTTCAGCAGGAAACTAGAGTTTCTCCATTGGAAAACTTTTGTTTCATCTAAGGAAAACTAAAATTTCGTGCTATAGAAAAAAATGTTTCTCCCATATAAAACCAGCCTGTTATTTAACGAAAAAGGGATGAGCTTAATATCAAGTCCATCCCTTCTTATTACAATCAACACGTTTCTCTTATAGCTCACGAATCCAGATATTACGGAAGCTGATCGGCTCGCTAGGATCGCCATGGCTCTGTAGGATGATAGGGCCTGCGCCATGTTTCTTCACTTGTGGGAAACCGATCCACTCTGTCGTACCCAATATCGTCGTATGGTTCTGCAAAACCACGCCGTTCTGGATAACCGTTACGGTTGGATGCGTGCGATAAGAACCATCTTCCTTGAAAGTGGGGGCGGTATAAATGATATCGTACACGTTCCATTCGCCCGGTTTACGCATGGCGTTGGCCAAAGGAATGGATTGTTTGTAGATACTACCCGTCTGGCCGTTCACGTAAGTCGGGTTATTGTAGCAGTCTAACACTTGAACCTCATACATCCCTTGCAGGAAAATACCGCTGTTACCTCTCGACTGGCTCTCTCCAGTGATATTCGTCGGGCCCTGCCACTCGATGTGCATCTGGAAATCGTTGAATTTCTGTTTGGTCTGGATATCACCTTTCTTCTTGTTTACGGTAAAAACGCCATCATGTACATCCCATTCGGCCGCACCGCCTTTTACGCTCTCCCAAGCGGAAAGATCCTTGCCGTCAAACAAAACGATAGCGTCGGAAGGAGCCGTGAAACCTCCACCTTTTAAATCTGTACCCGGAGTGACTACCGGCGGAACAGGTTCGTAAAACTCGGACATCTCATGCGTGATACCCGCATAACCTGTAGGCATCTTGAACTCTTTTTTCTTGTCTTGAGCGACAATAGTGACGCAACCCGCTAAAGCGAAAGCCGCAACTGTAAGCAATCTTTTGTTCATGGTCTAAAATGATTTATTAGTTAGTTAACATTTCTTGCTGCAAATATACCGTTTTTTGCCGAAACAGATAACGATTTGTCAGAAATCTTATTGATTATGATCAAATAATCTTTTCTCGGCCAACTGCTCAAACTTGGTGTTCGGACGACCGTAATTGCAATACGGATAAATACTTATACCGCCTCTCGGAGTGAATATACCAGTAACTTCGATATATTTCGGATCCATTAATTTTATCAAGTCCTTCATGATAATATTCACGCAATCCTCATGAAACGCCCCATGGTTGCGGAAGCTGAATAAGTAAAGCTTCAAGCTCTTGCTCTCTACCATTTTCACGTCGGGGATATAATCGATATGAATCGTAGCGAAATCCGGTTGTCCGGTAATCGGGCAGAGACTGGTGAATTCCGGGCAATTAAACCGTACCCAATAATCATTTCCTTGATGCTTGTTCGTAAATGCCTCCAATACCTCCGGAGCGTAATCCTGTTTATATACGGTAGAGCCACCTAATAAGTGCAACTCTCCTTCTTGTTTTCTCTCGTCCATTTCTTTAATTTACTTTTGATTCTCTTCTTTCCTTTTCAGGTATTTCTCCAATCCGTCCTTGCGAAGTTTGCAAGCGGGGCAATGCCCACATCCCTCAGCCATAACACCGTTATAGCAAGTCAGCGTCTGCGTACGTACTAGATCAAAGACGCCCAGCTCGTCCGACAATTCCCAGACTTCGCTCTTATCCCGGTCCATAAGCGGGGTATGAATTACGAATTGCTCATCCATCGCCAGATTTAATGTTACGTTAAGAGAACGCACGAACGTATCCCGGCAATCCGGATAACCACTATAATCAGCCTCGGAGACACCCGTTACCAAATGATAAATCCCCTTACCACGGGCTAAGATAGCGGCGAAAGTAAGGAATACCATATTACGGCCGGGCACAAACGTATTCGGATAGCTATCCTCCGGCTTCTCTTGATCCATCTCTATGCTCGCATTCGTAAGCGAGCAATTGGGATCTAACTGGCTGATAAGCGATACGTCCAATAACTGAAAAGGTACGTTCGCATCCGCGGCGATCTTTCGAGCGACCTCTATTTCCAAGGAATGTTTCTGTCCGTATGTGAAGCATACGGCCTCTACACGTGAAAAATGCTTCTTCGCCCAGAAAAGGCAAGTTGTGGAATCTTGTCCACCCGAGAAGCATACCAAAGCGGCATCTTGTTGTTTCATATCTTTCTTGTTTTTAATACGTGGTTTAGCAAGCACACGGAAAAGACATCTTTTCAGCCACAAAGATACGCTTTTTTTTAATTCTTTCGAGCGGCGATAAGCAACATCATTGGACGGCGAAGTTCGTCTCGCATCCCGGGAACCGTATCCAGCATCGATTCGTCCGGTTGAGGCTCCACCAGATGGGTGATACAGAAACCCGCCTTGATCAACCCGTTCACGTAAGTCGTAAGTGTCTTATGATATTTGGTTACATCCTCTCCCAAAAAACGAGCATGCCGGACTCCCTCTTGAAAATAATGATCCACCGGCCAATGCGCAGGTTTCCCCTCCGAATCGTAAATCCAATCTTGATTGCCATAAGCAGTAAAAACGGGATGTTCCACAGAGAAGACAAAGACACCCTCTTCCGTTAAACATTTATATACCTCTGTACAAACCGTATCGAACGACTCGAGATAATGGAATGTCAAGGAACTGATCACGATGTCAAAAGAATTTGGAGCAAAATCAAAATCCTCGATTGCTATTCTTTTATATTCGATCGACGGGGAGGGATTTATCTCCCGTGCCTTGTCCAACATTTTCCCGGAAAGGTCAATGCCTAAAGCGAAGGTCGCCCCTCGCTCTATGGCATATCGACAATGCCAGCCAAAACCACACCCTAAATCCAATACACGCTTTCCGTTAAAATCAGGCAACATCTTCTTTAGCTCATGCCATTCTCCTGCTCCTCTCAGCCCTTGTACAGAGCGAGACATCCGACTGTATTGACCGAAAAAGCGTTCATCATCATACTTATTTTCTTTCATATTTTGTAGGGATATCTTGGCCGAAGATACTTATTTTTCGTAGATACCGACATGATTTCCTTCGCTATCTTCTAAAACGGCGAAGTATCCTTTATTTTCCGCTTCAATCTTTGTCTTGGGTATAATAATTTTACCCCCTTTATCCAATACTTTAGATAAAGTGTCCTCGATATCTTGGCTATTAAAATGGATTAAGATACCATCCGGCGAAGGTTGATAACTAGGAGCGTAGAACAAAGCCCCAACCGCTTCTCCTTGCTCGATAAAACAAGCCATCTTCTCTGTCTCACACTCGAAAACCGATAGTTTTAACCCCAAAATAGTTTCATAGAAATTGATCGCTCGATAAAAGTCTACAGTTGGAATCTCGAAAAAAGCAATTAAATTGTTCATTTTGTTTTCTTTTTATAGTTACTGTTAATGTCCTCGCGAAGACATCACAAAAGTAGAGCGTATCGTATCTATAGGATAGAAGAAAAAGGACATCTTGATCACTCCGAGAAATAATCAGAATAAGGAGCGCATAAGGAAAGATACTCCGTGGGTGTATAGCCGGAAAACAGCTTAAACTCTTTTATCATATGTGACTGATCTGAAAACCCACATTCATAAGCTAATTGAGCGAATGAAATGGATGGATTCTGTTGTACCTTAAATAAAGCTCGTTGCATCCTAACGATACGAAGAAACTCTTTGGGCGTAGCTCCTACATAATCTAAGAAAACGCGGTTGAACTGTTTAGAGCTTAGGCATGCGGTTTCAGATAACTCAGAAATATTAGTTTTCGCTTGTTCATTTATTTGATGGAGGACTGCGGATATTCGCTTTAAGTTATATTCATAGCCTTCAAACCTATAAATACGGTGAATCAAAAACAGCTCGATCAAGCGGATGCAAGTTTCATGGTCATCAGCCTCTATCACTTTTCTGGATAATATTGATAATTCCAAATCTGCTATAGCATCCACCGCTATAAGTTCTCCATAAAAGAACTTAAGGGGAAGTTGAAGGATGGCTCTTGCCGCATACGGCTGAAAAACAACCGTGATCATTTCAATCTTTCCGGCTGACATCACATCTGAAAAGTTGAGGCATTGCCCACAGATGAACGCTTGAGGCTGCGATTCTTTTTTTCCTACTAATAAAAGCCTTTTACCCCTATGAAATACTAATTGTATGCAGCCCGTTGGTAAAGTTCGTTCAGATACAGAAACATCCGCGCCATCTTCCAGTATCCAATAATATCTCACATAAGGAGTTAATATATGAATAGGCTTTATTATTTTAAATGACTGCATCTTATAGAATTTAATTTATCGGGGCAAAGGTAAATAACCCCTAATCAATTCTATAGTAAAAAAGAGACATTTCATATAATACTGCGACATTAAGCTTTAATCAACTATTTATGGGTATATTCAAAACTGTAGTATGCTTGATTTCATTAAGCACAAAAGAGCTTTGCATCTTCACGATGCCATGAACCTTGGTTAATTTCTCGAACACAAATTGATTATAGGCATCTAAATCCTTAAGAACCACTTTGACAAAGAAATCATAAATACCTCCCGTCGAGTAACATTCCATTATTTCATCGATATTCCGTATTTCTTCTTTGAAGCGTTCGATATGCTCATCATCGTGTACAGCTAAAGATACATTACAGAAAATGATCAAGGGTAATCCTATTTTTTTATTGTCGACCAATGCCACATATCCTTTTATATATCCTTCGTTTTCTAAACGTTTGATTCGTTCGTAAATAGGAGTCTTGGAGATATGAAGTTTCTCAGAAAGCTCTTTTGCATTGATCTTCGCGTCCTTTTGCAAAGAATGAAGAATTTCAATATCTGTCTCATCAAGTAGTGCCATAGTTTTTTTTCCTGTTTTATTTGATTTAATATCCCCGAATTAGAATTATAGAATGCAAAACAGGACAAAAATAGGAAAATTATCGTATTTAAGATTGACATATAGGAAAACAATCTTCTTTAAATAACTTTGCAGCAAATAAAAATCTAATTCTAACACAATTATGTTTAAAAGTAAAGATCTTCTGTATCATAGTATCGCCATATTGACAGTCATTATATGGGGAACAACGTTTGTCTCCACAAAAATACTGATTAATACAGGATTATCACCGGTTGAGATATTGTTATACCGTTTCGTACTTGCGTATTTTTGTATTTTGACTATAGCGCATCGACGGTTGTGGGCTAATTGCGTAAAAGATGAATTCTTATTGTTCTTGTCTGGATTATGTGGTGGCTCCCTATACTTCATAGCGGAGAATACGGCATTGGGCATCACATTGGCTTCCAACGTTTCATTATTGATCTGTACAGCACCGATCATTACAACGGTATTGTCTCACCTATTTTATAAAGAATCTCTTAGGAAAGGACTGTTATATGGATCTTTAGTTGCCTTATTTGGAGTCGGATTAGTTGTTTTCAACGGCAGTGTTCTTTTAAAAGTAAATCCACTTGGTGATTTTCTCACTTTAGTTGCCGCTACGATGTGGGCTTTTTACTGCCTTATCCTAAAGCGTTTGAGTCGTTCTTATCCCACCTTGTTTATTACACGAAAAGTATTTTTTTATGGGATACTTTCTCTTTTCTTCTATTTTGCGATCTACCCTTTAAATATCAAACTAGAGTTATTGAAACTGCCAATCGTATATTTAAATATATTATTTCTGGGTGTCATCGCCTCAATGCTTTGTTATATCATGTGGAATACGGCAGTCAGAGCCCTCGGAGCATCAAAAACAGCCAATTATATTTACATTGTCCCTCTGGTCACCTTGATAACTTCTGCGATTTTTCTATCAGAAACTATTACGATAGCTTCTGGTATTGGCGCTTTAGCCATTATTAGTGGAGTTTATATCGCAGAGAGGTAAAAATAAAGAAGGGTTACTCATATGAGTAACCCTTTGATTTTCAGTGGTGCCACCAGTAACCGAAAATCGGTTTATATAGCACTATTTCTCAATAAGTTATATCTTTATTACGATGTTAGTCCCTTGAATAAGGTTTTCACAACTTTGCACCGTTCAACACAAGTTTGTGTCTTAGGTTCGATTTCTGCGTGCAAAGGTAGATATTTATTTGGAATTATCAATATTTCCAAGAACTTTTTTTTTGTATTTACTACTAAGAGTCTGTTTGAATTTTGTTCAGCATTCTTTTAGGAGTTGTTTTGAGGATTTTTCTCTGTATCATTAAGAAGAATTGCAGGCTATGTGACGGAAGGTTTTCAATATCCATGAAGTATATAGAAAGAACTTTAGTCGAAATGTCAGGTATCAATTTTCCCAATAGATTGAATCGTAAAGGAGTATTTTTGTCGAGCAATATGTATAACTACATAAACCCCACTGGTTTCGAAACGTGCAGCTACATTACAAATAGGGTAAATTTCAATAATGGATTGTTTTGATGAAAAAAACTCTTCAATATTAGACTTACTGACATAGGGCTGTCATAGAAGACGCTATCTTTGTATCAAAAAGTATTCAACTTAATATTATAGAATATGAAAAGATTATTTTTATGCTCATCATTTGCTGATGTTGCTAATCTATTTGTCGATTGTGCCAAAGAAGATTTGCAAGGGAAAATTATAGCTTTTATACCAACTGCAAGCCTTACAGAACCAATACGATTCTATGTAAAAAAGGGGAAAAAGGCTTTAGAAGAAGCAGGAATGATTGTTGAAGAAGTCGAGATTACCCAACTGCCCAAAGAGGAAATATCTTCTATATTGCATAAATGCGATTATATCTACATAACAGGTGGAAATACATTTTTCCTTTTGCAAGAGTTAAAAAGAAAAGGTGTTGATAAAATTATATCTAAACAAGTGAAATTGGGTAAACTGTATATTGGGGAATCTGCCGGAGCAATAATAGCCTCTCCCGATGCAGAATATATGAGAAGTGTGAATTTTGATCCAATAGAAAAGGCTCCTGAATTGAAAGACTGTACTTCTTTAGATTTGGTCGATTTTTATACGATTCCCCATTATGGAAATTTTCCATTCAAGAAAAAAGGTGAAAAGATAGTTCAACTATATAATGAGAAGTTGCAGCTTATTCCTATAAGTAATAAACAAGCTGTTATTATTGAAGATTCAAATATTCAAATTAAAGATGCAAAATGAATAGAATAGACCGTATTTCTGCTATATTGATTCAGTTACAATCGCACTCGTTAGTGAAAGCACAGCAAATTTCAGAACGTTTTAATATAAGCATTCGTACTGTATATCGAGATATAAGAACATTGGAAGAGGCAGGCATTCCTATCATAGGAAATCCCGGTATTGGTTATTCACTTGCAGAAGGATTCAAATTATCTCCTCTAATGTTTACTCAAAAAGAGGCTTTGTCCTTTTTGATTGCAGAGAAATTAGTACATGAACTAACTGATTCAAA
>UMIR01009312.1_pt1 | contig 7901 bp, 11 predicted proteins | sample 1965841 | NCBI WGS metagenome assembly UMIR01 (sample SAMEA4836130, study PRJEB28245) | human gut metagenome | biome: gut microbiome; material: fecal sample | place: Denmark | collected 2008 | reverse complement strand
CTACCGGCGGTACTATCACGGGTAAACATGCCCATATCATCCTCAATGATGACCCCGTGAACCCGAAGCAGGCCGAGTCCGATTCGCTGCGTCTACAGGCTAACGAACATACGAAGACACTATCGTCCCGTAAGGTCGATAAGAAGAACACCCCAATGGTCACGATCATGCAGCGCTTGCATGATGACGATGTCACGGGGTATTTGCTCAAGAAGAAGGGAGACAAGATCCGTCATATCTGTTTGCCGGCCGAGGTGTCGGACCGTGTCAATCCTCCGGAGCTGAAAGAACGGTACATTGACGGCTTGCTCGATCCGGTACGTATTGACCGGGAAGTTATCGCCGAGGCGAAGATAGACCTTGGTTCACGACAATACGCCGGACAATATGAGCAGGCCCCATCCGTGGATGGCGGTAATATCATCAAGGCGGAGTGGTTCGGACATATCTCCCTGTCCCAGTTCCTTGCTATCCGTGGAAGGGCTGCGATACACTTCTTTCTTGATACCGCCTACGACGAGAAGAAACAGAAGAGTGATAATGACCCGTCAGGCATACTGGCGGCCTGTCTGTTACAGAACTACCTGTTTATTTTTCATGCGCAAAAGGTGTGGAAGGAATTTCCGGAGCTGATGAGGTTCATCCCGGATTACGTAAAGGCTCATGGATATGATGGCCGTAGCTCGATCCGGATTGAGCCGAAGGCGAACGGTATTTCGGTAATACAGGCGGTTCGAAAGTATACTAAGTTGAACGTGACTAGGACTCCGGCCCCGACCGATAGCAAGGAGGTCCGCTTGCATGCCGTATCGCCTAAGATCGAGTGTGGCCGGGTGATCTTGGTCGAGGGAGACTGGAACGAGGAATTTGTTGATGAGGTTAGCCAATTCCCGGCTAAGACTCACGATGAGTATGTGGATATCCTTGTCTATGCGATTAATTATCTGCTGGATGATAATTATGAGTTTTCGGAAGATGATGAGGAGGACGTATTGAACGCATTAGGATGATGTAGAATTAAAATTTATAGACAATGGGATTGTTTGGTTGGTTTAGGAATGGGGTGAATGCAGCCCTAGGGAGGAAACAAGAGTTTGAGGTCTTGTTGAAAGAGAATGATGTTGGCCGGGCTATCGCTCAAATGACCGATAACTCGAAGCGTGTGGGTGAGGCTTTGAAGGTATATGAGACAAAGCAGCATGATGTGATGAAGCGACCTAAAAAGGCTGTTTTCGGAAAGAAAGATCCCGCAACAGGTGAGCGAAAATTTTTACGTTGGGAAGAGAAATGGAAGATACCTATTCCTTATCCGGTCTTCATCAATGAGATAGCGTTAGTCTTTTTGTACGGCCGTCCCTTGAAATGGATTCAATCAACCAAGGGAACGGATAGGGCTTTCTCCAAATATCTTGATTTTCTTAAGCATATACGCTTTGACGCAAAGATACGTGAGGCGAAACGGCTGGCCGGGGCTGAGACCCAAAGTGCCTTGTTATTCCATACGTTCCAGAATGATGATGGCAAGGCAGATGTTACCTTGACGGTGTTGGCGAAGAGTCTTGGTGATGACATCTATTTCATGAAGGACCAGTTCCGTCGCATGATAGCTTTTGCCCGTGGATATTATTTGCAGGAGGGTGGTGGCGAGGTAGTCTATCATGTCGATATCTACACGAGCAAGATCATCTATAATTGCAAGCGGCGTTCCTTTGGCTGGGAAAGGGAGGAAGAAATAAATCGTGCCGGAAAAATCCCCGTGATATTATTTGAACAAGAGGCTGAATGCGCTGAGGTTGAGCCTATGATAAAACGAAAGGAATGGATGGTGAGCCGTCGGGCGGACGTGAATGATCGCTTTTCCGATCCGGCCTTGGTTGCTGACTCGGAAATCATTAATTCTCTTCCCGAAAAGGGAGAGGATAGCAAGTTGTTCATACTGAAACCTACCGCAGACGGGACGAAAAAACCGGAGGTTCGCTACTTGACGTGGGACAACTCCCCGGAGAATCAGAAACAGGAAGGGGAGGAACTGGACGAGAAGATACACAGGTTCTCTTTCACTCCGAAACTTGACATGGAAACGATCAAGGGATTGTCTAACGTGTCGGCCAAGGCTCTCCGGCAATTGATGATATTGGCGGTGATCAAGGCGGACAAGCACAAGGAGAGACACGATGAGTATGCTAACCGGATATTCAAGTTGAGCAAGGCTATCATCAGCAATGTGCTGGATATATCCTTGAAAGCCGAATTTGACGCATTAGAGGTAACGCATGAATTCCAAGAACCGTTTGGGGAGGACATTGAGGCTCTTATCAACAATATGGTAAGGATGTATAACGCCGGTGGAATGTCACAGGAAACCCTCATTGAAATGAACCCGTTGATTAAAGACAATCAGGCGGAGAAGGAACGTATCCAGAGAGAACATGAGGCTAGTTTAGCGGAGGAAAAGGAACGTAATAAAATGGACACTTTTGGAATGGCTGAATGATGGGACAGACAAGTGGTAAACTTCCGGTATTGGTCGATTGCCGGAACTGCAAGCATAGCGGCCAAAATGGCGACCATATGATATTTTGCGATAAAATAGGATACTACAGGGCGTGGGGAAATAGGGTGTGTCCCATGTTCGAAAAGAAGTAGGTTATGATCAATATTGATGAGGAAAAGATAAAGAAAGAATTGTTCGACCGTACGGAAGGCTATGCGGCTGGGGTTCGTACGATTTATTTGGACGTGATGCGAAGGCTCATTTCGTTAGCGTTGGAGATCGAGCCGGATTACGATCCGGAGAAGGCTTTTACCTTTTCTGATTATCCACTAATCTCTGATCGGGCGAATGCGTTGTTGCGGGAGCTTTATAGCCGACTTTACCAGCAAGTACAATACGGAATAAAGAACGAGTGGGAACAGGCTAATATCAAAGCGGATGAGCTTGTAATGTCCATATTCGGGGCGAACGCTATTTCGGATAAACGTTTCGCCATGTACTTCAACCGGAATAAAAAGGCTATGGACGCTTTCTTTTCCCAGACGAGGCAGGATGGTGGCCTAAACCTATCACAACGTATATGGAAATATGAGGGCCAGTTCCGGCAGGATATGGAGTTGGCGATCGATTGCTACTTGGGGCAAGGAATGTCAGCTAACAGGATGGCTACTTTGATCAAAGGCTTTTTGCAAGAGCCCGATAGGTTATATCGTCGTGTGCGTAATGAGCGGGGAGAATTGGTTCTGTCGAAGAATGCTAAATCGTATCATCCTGGTCCCGGCCAATGCCGTAGCAGTTATCGGAACGCCCAGCGTTTCACCCGTTCCGAGACCAATATAGCTTACCGGACAGCGGATTTTGAGCGGTGGGCGCAATTGAATTTTGTTGTCGGTATCGAGATACGGGTGTCTGATAACCACCCGGAGAGGGATATATGCGATGATTTGGCCGGACGGTATCCGAAGGGTTTCAAGTTTGTCGGCTGGCACCCGAATTGCCGATGCCATGCGGTCGCTATACTCGCATCAGATGATGAGATATCGACGTTAACGGATATGATATTGATGGGTGAGGATATTTCGAAGTTCCAGTCAAAGGTAGAGGTGAAAAGACCTCCGAAGGCTTTCGTCATGTGGATACATAACAACAGGGAACGCATGAATGATGCGGCTTCGTTGCCGTATTTCATTAGGGATAATTCAAGGTATGCGAAAGTTTAGGTTAATATCGGGGATATGTCTTATCCCCGATAAAGATCAATTACTCATAATAAAAGTCTTCTTTTGCTAATCGTTCTTTTTCTTGTTCGATCATACGATTTATCTCTTGGATTGTGATATGTGGGATAATGAACCACACCGGTGTTCTTGTGGAAAAGGGCATTCCGTAACAGGGAGCCAAACCGTTTTTCTTATCGTCTCTCTCCTTTTCTCTCATACTCATATTCCATCTCATTCCATAACTAATTCCTCCTTTCCAGTTCACTTCTGCTATGGAAAATGAATGTAAGCCTCCATCAAAAATAACTTTTTTGCTGATAATGTAGTCTTGCGGTGCGTTGACATCTACAGGATCAACGTATACCATGTTGGGAAACTGTTTGCTTTTACCTTTTTTGGTAATAAATTTTTTTGCCATAATTCTTAATCTTTTAGATGATTAATTTTGATGCAAAAGTATAGATAGTAAAAATGTAAAACAATAGGTTGTTGTATGTTTGATAACATATTGAAAATGAAAGACTTATATAATGAGAAGGGGTATCCTCCGTCTCCCCCTTCTCATTATATAAGTCTTGAAGCTTTTTCAGACCTCTTTTTTATTCTGATTTTTCCTTGCAACGTAAAACCCCCAGCCGAATGGTACATTTATCGTTGCTGTAAGGCTCTATCTCAAGGTGAAATTTCGACTTTAAATAACCGTAAGATATTCCTACCTGCTCGGAGGAGAAAGTGTCGTAAATCGCCGCCTGTGAGCCGAAGTAGAAATGTTTCTCTGGTTTTCCATCGATCTCGATTGGTGAAACGAACTCAACATGGTATACTTTCCTAATTTGTTTCATCTATTAAATCTTGTCCTGTATGTTCATAATAAAAGTTTTGTAATTCATGGACTGAAGTGATGATTTTTTGCCATAGACTACTGTCTTCTAATTTGATCATAAATTGTGTTTCCTTTTTTCCGAAACTAGATATATCCTTCACTTCAACTCTTATACAGGCCTTTTTGTAGATTCTAAGGTTTGCATTTCCTGATTGTTCAAATTTCAAATTTGTTAAAATTGATTCGGTAAGGTTGAAAGGGAATATCTGTTCCATGTCTGTACCTTGCTTCGTTCGGGCTATTGCTCCATCTTCTTTCAATAAAACAATAACTGCAGGAGTATCCTTTTTTACGCCTGCTTGTACGATATTTCCAATTCTTAAACTTTTGAGATCCATATTGCTATTTTTTAAATAATACATTTCTTACCATATCGCTGCTGATTTTGCGATCTCTGATTTGATCCCAGACATCGTTTTCTGAAAGATTTTTATTTTTCTCATCTAAAGATAGCTTCTTTTGTAGTCTGGGAACAATGTCACATCCGAAAGAGTCAATAGCAGTGGTTGATTCTAAAGTCAAGTACTTTGTTTCGTCAATTTGTTTTAATAAATCTTCTAATGATAGTTCCATACGCATTGTTTTTTAGGTTTAGCGCAAAAATAAATCAAATATTTAATATATGCGATCTGTTTATGAAATATATAATCCGTCAAAATCGTCCCAAATCTTCGATCCGGGAATAAAACACATGAGCCACTCTTCTTCCGTGAGGCTGTCTGATTCGTGAACCAGTATTCCGTTGAGAAATAATCTATATCGTTTCATTGTTTTCTTTTTTATTATTAATCAAATAAACTTAATTGAACTGGTTGGCTCTTTTGTTGTGGAGTTGTTAGAGGCGGATCGGCAGGAAGAACTTCATGTTTTTTCTTTTCATACTCTGCCTTCATGTTTTGCCAGTTCTGCCATACATACGATTCTTCTTTTTCTATGCTTCTTACATGGGGTATTCCGTAGTATTTACTAAGAGGGTTGTTGAGTCCTTCGTTCACCTTCCATCCGTAAAACCAACTATCCGGATTGAGCGAGTCATGCCATATCACTTCTCCTACGGCCCCATGACAGATAAAGTTACAAACAGTCATCATGCAACATGTTTGGTCTATATCCTCTGCGCAAAGGTAGTTCCCGAGGTGCTTAATGTGGAACGCCAGTAGGTTACGGCCGCTGCCGCATGTAGGATCTGAACATATATCGGTGGATTTTTTTTCTCCATTGTCGCTGATAGCTACCATTAAATCACATATTCCCGGTGGTGTGAAAAATTGTGCCCGGCCGCTTTGCCTTCCGGAGGATGCTATGCATGACATATATAAATCGCCGAAAGCGTCGTACCATTCATGAAGGGCTATCTGTTTATCCATTACACTTATCCACTCTTGTAACAGTTCAAGGAAAAATAGTTGCTCTTCCTTCTTGTATTTCCAGTTATCGATGGGCTTCCCATCAAGGGAGAAAGCCCATATGATATAACGGAGGAAGTCGTCAAAGACTTGGTCGATATTATATCCTTTCCGATAGCTGAAATCATTAAGTCTTTTTTCAAGCTCCCGGACCTCCGCCGGGGCTTCATAGCTGGAGGCCATATCGCCTAATCTTCAAGTTTGTATTTATTGAACTCATCATCCGGCATTGTCCGGACATAGTAATAAGAGTCGAACCATCCGTATCCCATAGAGTAGCGTTCGGGGCGATCGTTTTTGCGTTGCACGTGATCCATCGAGGCACTCTCTTTGTACGTTTTCAATAGGACGACGTGGTTCTCGGGGTGGTCTCCATGAAAAAACACCATTCCGGGCTTTAGCTCATGCCTCGGGATCGTTTGTAGGATCTCACATGTGGAGTCGACCCATGCGCAACAGTCATCGCCATTGGGGGACGTGAAATCAACAGCATTGCTCACTGGATCGAAAACACCTTTGATAACACTTCCGGTCTCAACGCCGCTCCGGTTCAATTCCCAGAGGCATGCGTCTGAAAATCCGTCACCTTTTACATTCTTGATCATTATCATGACCGGGCGTTTCTCGTTAGTCTCTTCCGGTTTCACATAAGCGGCAATGACCTCTTCGTTGTCCTCTCTTTTGGTTACGATGAAACTACCATCCTCGCTCTCGGTAATCATGATCTCATTCTTGTCATTGTTGATAACTAATACCTTGGTATCAACGGATTGTCCTTTAATAATCACTTTCATAATCAATGTAGCATTAATGTTGATAATAAATTGTTCTTGTTAATGGCACCGGCCTTTACTTCTTTCCACTTTTGGTAGTGAGCAGGCTCAAGTATTCTTTTTTACCGTAGGTAACTACTTGATCCCATTTGGTCTTGACGCCAAATTCCATCATTTCTTCACGTGTTTGAAACTCTTTTAGATTTCCATCTACAAATAATACTGCGTAATCCATATTCTTAAAATTATATGCGTTTAATAAATTCATTTATTCATTACAAAAATATACCAAATATTTAATATATGAAAGATATGAATAACTTTTTTATAATAAAAAATCAATTATTAATCCAATATATTGATTCGCTTTTAGTTGCAAAGTGTGTTTAATAGATGCATATACAAAAAACTTTATATCTTTACCGGCAAAATTGAATGTTGGTTATGAAAAGGAAACTTTTGGATGCGTTGAAGACCAAGTTTGTGGGCATAGACGAAGCGGTCCTAGATCGGATTGCGACTAAAAAAGCGGAAAATGTAACGGATGAAAGTCAGATTACGGCCATTGTGGACGGCATCACTATTCAAGACGTTGTGAAATCGTATGGTGATTACCGGGCTAATGAAGCTGCCTCGACTTCTGTAAGTAATTACGAGGAAAAGCACGGATTGAAGGACGGGAAACCTGTGAATGCCGGTGGTAGCGAAGAGGGAAAAGGCAAGGGAGGCAAAAAAACTTACACTGCTGATGAGCTTGATGACTATTTCTCTTCCAAAATGGAAGAAAGATGGAAGCCTTTCCAGCAGAAGATCGATGCCTATGAAGCCGAAAGAACCAAATCGGAACGGCAAACGAAAATAGCCAGCGCAATGAAGGATCTGGGTTTGAGTGAGGATGAGATGCAGTTTGTTACCGTACCGGAGGACAAGGACCCGAAAGAATACCTAACGGGTTACAAACAACATCTTATCAACAAAGGTCTAAAGCCCAAGACCGCAGAAGGAGCGCAGGTTTCCGACGATCAGGCGAACAAGACTGTCGCTGACGGTTGGTTGAGTGCGATTGCCTCTGCGGAAAAGTAAGTTTAACTATTAATTGAGAGTAAAATGAAATTTCGGAAACAA
>UMIR01002639.1_pt1 | contig 7909 bp, 5 predicted proteins | sample 1965841 | NCBI WGS metagenome assembly UMIR01 (sample SAMEA4836130, study PRJEB28245) | human gut metagenome | biome: gut microbiome; material: fecal sample | place: Denmark | collected 2008 | reverse complement strand
TCGCTCATCTCCGCCAGCGCCGCCGGGCTCTGGGCGGCGACGTTGTACAGGTCTATCTCAACCAGACGTTTCGGTACCCAAATCGTGATCATAAAAAACAGCCACTCCTTTTTTCCGTTCCAGCACTTCGTCGAAACGCTGGATGTATTCTGTCGGATACTTGAAATTAAAGATGCGCTGCATCCGCTTGCCGCCGTCGGCCACCAGCTTGGTGCTGCCGCCTGCGCCGGCCGAGAGGATGGTCTGGACTTCTTCCATGATATAGATATTATAATACCCCTCGTGGCCCGGCTTGCACCAGCCCACGTTTTCCAGGTTTTGGAGGGTATTTTTCTGACGATAGAGGTAGTAGGGTCGGTAGCCCGCCTCGGCCAGCAGATGGCACTTTTCCAGCATGGCGGCCACATCGGCGTAGTCGTTCTCCTTCTGGTCCTCGATGACGATGCGGGAGGCCCGCTTGAGGGTCAGGGTGTGGACTGTGATGTTCTCAGGGTCGAGGGCAATGGCCTGACGCAGGCTCTTCTCGAACCCTTCCACCGTGTCGCCGGGCAGACCCGCGATGAGGTCCATGTTGATGTCGCCGTGGCCTGCGGCCCGGGCCTCGGCATAGCAGTCGAGGATGTCCTGAGCCGAGTGCTTGCGGCCAATGTTCTCCAATACTTCATCCGAGAAGGTCTGCGGATTGATGGAGATGCGGGTCGCGCCGTATTCCTTGATGACGGCCAGCTTTTCGGCGTCGGTGCAGTCGGGGCGTCCGGCTTCCACCGTGTATTCCACGATGGTGGAAAGGTCGAAGCAGTCCCGCACCGTCCCCATGAGCTGGCGCAGCTGCGCTGCCGAGAGGCTGGTGGGGGTGCCGCCGCCGATGTAGATGCTGCAGAGCATCAGCCCGGCCTTGTCAGCCTCGTCCCGGATGGCCTCGACCTCTTTGCACAGGCAGTCCACATAGGGCTGCACCAGCTTGCGGTCACGGTCGAGGTTGCAGCTGACGAAGCTGCAATAGCTGCACCGGGAGGGGCAGAACGGGATGCCAATATAGAGGCTGTAGGTCTTGGGCGCACTGCCTACTTTCAGGATAGGCTCCTGCAAGTCCGCGATGGCCTTGGCCATGCCGTATTTTTCGGGCGAGCAGTCGAAGCGCTTGAGGAAGAAATCGTCGATTTCCTCTTCCGTCCAGCCTGCGGCCCGCTTGTCGTGGACGAGGCGCACCGGGCGGACGCCGGTCATCTTGCCCCAGGGCGGGCGGACACCCGTCCAGCTGCGCAGCAGGTCATAGGTCAGGCTGGCCAGCGCAAATTCCGGCGTCTCGCCGCCCTCTTCCACGGGAATGGGCAGAGGTGCTTCGGCGGTCTGGCTCTTGCCGCCCTGCCGCACCATGGCCCAGAGCTTGTCAGGCCGCTTCTCGGCCCAGACGCAGTCTGCGCCGTCCTCGGGCGGGATGAGTGTGAGCGGGGCCATTGGGTAGAACAGGCGGACGAGGTGCTCCACCTCGTAGCCCGAGCCGAGGCCCGTGATATAGATATTCATGTGAAATCCCGCCTTTTTATGCGTTTCTCAGCGCATTTTTGATATAGAAGTTGGTGGCGGCCTCCTGCCCGAAGGTGGAGAAATCGCCGTGGCCGGGCAGCACCTGCGCCTCGGCCGGGACGGGCAGGGCCGCGAACTTGCGTAGGCTCTCGTCCATCTTCCGGCTGTCGCCGCCCTCGAGGTCGGTGCGGCCGATGCTGCCCTGAAAGACCGTGTCGCCCACGAAGAGATAGTTTTCGCACAGCAGCACCACGCTGCCCTCAGTGTGACCGGGGGTGTGCCAGACAGTGAAGCTCAGCTCGTCGAGGGGGATGACCTCGCCCTCTTCGTAGCCGCTGTCCGAACCCTTGAGGGGCAGCAGCTGGGTCCCCCGACAGTCGACGAGCTCACAGTAGAGCTTTGCGCCCCACTCGCGGCTCAGGACCCCCGCACTGCCCACATGGTCGTAGTGGCCGTGGGTGCAGAGGATAAGGCTCAGCTTGCCGCCGTGCTCCTTTAAGATCTTATCGTACTCCTGCACCTCGGCGGCGGGGTCGATGACCACCGCGTTGCCTGCGTCCGAGATGAGCAGGAAACTGTTGGTGTAAAACGGCGCAGGGCCGACCAGATGAAATGCCTTCATGGTTTATTTTTCTCCTTTATGCCACTCGTCGGTGTCGATGACGATGGTGCAGGGGCCTTCGTTGACCAGCGACACCTGCATATCCGCGCCGAACTCGCCGTGCTGGACATCCTTGAGGCCCTGCTTGTTCATCTCAGCGAGGAACAGCTCGTAGGCGTCCACAGCCAGCGGCGGTCTTGCCGCCTTGATGAAGCTGGGACGGAAGCCCTTCTTCGTGTCGCCGTAGAGGGTGAACTGACTCACCACCAGTGCAGAGTACCCGAGGTCCTTTGCGCTGAGGTTCAGCTTGTCGTTTTCGTCCTTGAAAATGCGCAGGCCCGCGCATTTTTCAGCCAGTTTCGGCACGATGTCGAGAGTATCGGTGTCCTTGACGCCCAGCAGGATGACGAGGCCGGGACCGATGGGGCGCGGCTCGCCGCCGTTGACCCGGACGCTGGCCGAGGATACGGCCTGAATGACTGCACGCATATTAGCTCCTTGTTACCTTGAGCACATCCTTGACTTTGGACAGACGGGCCACGACCCGGTTGAGGTGCTCTGTATTGTTGATGCCGATGGTCAGGCTGATGACGGCACAGTTGTTCTCCACCTGACGGGCGTTCATGGCGTAGATGGGGACGCGGATGTCAGCCAGCGCGGCCAGCACATCGGACAGCAGCTCGTTGCGGTTGAGGGCAATGATCTCCAGACCGGCCTTGTAGCTGTCCTTGACGCTGTCGGCCCAGTAAGCCTTGACCCAGCGGGGGGCGTTGGAGGGGTCTTTCATGCTGGACATCGCGTTGGCGCAGCTCTGCTTGTGGATGGAGACACCGAAGCCCCGGGTGATGAAGCCCACGATGGGGTCGCCGGGCAGGGGCGAGCAGCACTTTGCAAACTTGATGGGGGTGTTATCGAAGCCCTCCACCACTACGCCGTCAGTGGCGTGGACGCGGCTCAAATCGACCTTCGGCAGATCCTCCACCGACTTGTTCTCAGCAGCCTCGGCGGCCTTGAGCTTCTGCCACTCCTCTTTGAGCTTAGGCAGGCAGTTGGCGATGGTCATGCCGCCGTAGCCGATGGCAGCGTAAATTTCCTCCGCGTTGTTCTGGCGCAGACGACGGCTGCAGCTGCCCACGAAATCATCCAGCTGGTCGTCAGGGATGAAGATCATCTCCCGGCGCAGCTCTTTGGCCAGCGCGTCGCGGCCCTGCTGGATGTTCTCTTCGCGGCGCATCTTCTTGAACCAGTTGCGTATCTTGCTCTTGGCCTCGCTGGTGCGCACGATCTTGAGCCAGTCGCGGCTGGGGCCTTTGTCCGCCGGGCCGAGGATGACTTCAATGATCTCGCCCGTCGCCACAACGTGGTCGATGGGGACGATGCGGTTGTTGACCTTACAGCCCACCATCCGGTTGCCGACGGCAGAGTGGATGGCGTAGGCAAAGTCGATGCAGTTTGCGCCCGCAGGCAGGTTGATGACGTCGCCCTTCGGGGTGAAGGCAAAGACCTCCTCCGGCAGCAGGTCGCTCTTCAAATCGTGGAGCAGATTGCCGGAATCCTCGCTGACGCGCTGGTTTTCCAGCAGCTGGCTGACCCATGCCAGCCGCTCATCCAGTTTATCGTGGCCCTCGAGGCCCTCTTTATACTTCCAGTGGGCGGCAACGCCGTACTCGGCCTGCTCGTCCATGGTGCGGGTGCGTATCTGCACCTCAAAGGGGATGCCCTCGTGGCCGATAACGGTGGTGTGGAGGCTCTGGTAGCCGTTGGGCTTGGGGGTGGAGATATAATCCTTGAAGCGGTTTGGCAGCGGGTGGTACATATCGTGGATGAGGCCCAGGGTGCTGTAGCACTCAGCCAGGGTGTCCAGGATGATGCGCACCGCGTAGATGTCGTAAATTTCATCAAAGGACTTGTTCTGCATGATGGTCTTGCGGTAGATGCCGTAGATGCTCTTGACTCTCCGCTTGATGGTCGCGCCCTCGATGCCGCTCTCCTCGAGGCGGCTCTTGATGACGCCCGACACGCTGGCCAGAAACTCGTCGCCCGCGCGCTCGCTGAGCATCTTGTTGATCTCCTCGTAGCCCACGGGGTCGAGGTAGTGGAGGCTGCGGTCTTCCAGCTCCTCCTTGACGTTCAGGATGCCCAGACGGTTGGCGATGGGAGCGTAGACCTCCATGGTCTCCCGGGCTTTGTCGCGGCGCTTCTGCTCCGGCCATGCGTCGCCGGTGCGCATATTGTGCAGGCGGTCACAGAGCTTGATGATCATGACGCGGACGTCACGGCTCATGGCCAGCAGCATCTTGCGCAGGTTCTCGGCCTGCAGCTCTTCGATATTGGAAAATTGGATCTTGGTCAGCTTGGTGACGCCGTCCACCAGCGCGGCCACCTCTTCGCCGAAAGCGGCGGTCAGGTCGGTCAGTGTGGTGGGGGTGTCCTCCACCACATCATGGAGCAGGGCGGCAGCGATGCTCTCGCTGTCCATGCCGAGGTCCAGCACGAGGCGGGCCACGGCCAGCGGGTGGCAGATATAGGGCTCACCGCTGCGGCGGCAGACCCCCTTGTGGGCGTCGTTGGCCAGGTCGTAAGCCTTTTCTATCATGGCCATATTGTAGGCTTTGCCGCTGGCTTTGATGGCCTCCACCAGCTTCTCCCAGGTCACGATCTCGGGCCGCACCTCCGAGGGAAGGGTCCCCTCAGGGGCGTTGGCCGGCAGGGCCGTTGCGGCCACGGTAGCCATCTCCGTCACCGGCACGGGCTGGTGGAGATGGGTCTTTGCAGAGTAGCTGTCCTCTTTCGCCGCAGCCGGTGCTGCGGGCGAGGGGAGGATAGGTTTCTTTCCCTCAGGCATCTTTATCGTTCCTCCAGACATTTCAGGATGGGCGCATCGGCAAGGTTTTTCTTTCCGGTGGCAGGCACAAGTTCCCAGAACTTTGCCCCGCCCCGGTCAGCCGCTGTGATGAGGCCGACCTGTTCCAGCGCGGCGACGGCCACCAGAGTCCGACCGGTGTTCTCCTCGCCGAGTTTTGCAAACAGGGGCTGCAGGTCTTCGGCGTGCCAGCGCCGCGCCTGCAGCTCCCGATAAACGGTGATGATATGGCTGCGCTCCGGGGCGATGCTCTCCTTCTGCTCCGGCGTCAGGGGCGTACCCCGGCGCAGCGCCTGCACCAGCGCGGCCTGCTCTGCAGCTGTGTTGCCGAGGCCCGCCGGGTGCAGCTCGATGATGCGGCCCGACAGCTGTGCGCCCCGGGGCGAATCGTAGACCGAAAGGCTGATGGCTGCGTCCACGACGTCGCCCGTTGAGTAAGGCACCTGTTCCGGGTGCATCCCGAACCAGACGGCGTAGATGCTGGAATTGCCCTGCCGCAGACGCAGGCGGCAGTGCTTGCCCTCCGAGACGGCGTAGACGCCCTCCAGGACAGCCATTTCCAGCACGAAGACCGGGCTGGGGTTGTCGGCACCGTAGGGTGCCAGCTGGTCGAGGCGGCGGACGCTCTCCACCGTCAGACGGTCGAGGTGGACGGACAGATCACATTCCAGCGGCGGGGTGCGCAGCACGGGACACTCCCGGGCCGCCCAGTCGTTGAGCCGCTGGCGGAGCGTCTGCAGATCCTCTTCCCGCACCGAGAGGCCCGCTGCCATGGCGTGGCCGCCGAAGCGAAGCAGGATGTCGGCGCAGGAGGCGATGCACTCGTGCAGGTTGAAGCCCTGCACGCTGCGGCCGCTGCCCTTGCCCTCGCCGTGCTCATCTACTGACACCACGATGACCGGGCGTCCGGTCTTTTCCACAAGGCGGGAGGCCACGATGCCGATGACGCCGGGGTGCCAGTCTTTGCCCCAGAGCAGGATAACCCGGTCTTCGAGGCGTTCCGGCTCAGCGTCCAGCAGCTCCTGTGCGGCTTTGACGATCTCCATCTCCGTCTCCTGCCGCTGGATGTTGATGTCGCTCAGCTTATGCGCCAGTTCGACCGCCCGGTCTTCGTCTTCACAGAGCACCAGCTGCAAAGCGGTCACGGCGCTGTCCATCCGGCCCGCCGCATTAAGGCGGGGCGCGATGGCGTAGCTGATGTTCTCTGCCGTCACCGGCTTGCCTGCAAGGCCCACTTCTTCCAAAAGGGCGCAGAAGCCGGGTCTGTCCGTATTTTGCAGCTGGCGCAGACCTGCTTTGACGATGGTGCGGTTCTCCCCTGTCAGGGGCATGACGTCGGCCACGGTGCCAACAGCGGCGAGGTCGCCGCAGTATTCCAACATCTCTTCCGGCGGGCAGCCATCCAGCGCGGCGCAGAGCTTGAAGGCCACGCCCGCGCCGCACAGGCCCTTGAAGGGGCTGTGGTCGTCGACACGGCGGGGGTCCACGATGGCCACTGCCTGGGGCAGGGTGTCGTGGGGCAGATGGTGGTCTGTGATGATGAGGTCGATGCCGAGGCTGGCCGCGAATGCGGCTTCCTCTACGGCAGAGATGCCGTTGTCCACCGTGACGATGAGGCGGCAGCCCTTATCATAAATCGACTGGATAGCGTTCTTCGAGAGGCCGTAGCCGTCGCCCTCCCGGCTGGGCAGCATACACTTGACGGCGGTGCCCATCCCTTTCAGGTGCTGATAGAGCAGGGCCGTGGCGGTCACACCGTCCACGTCGTAGTCGCCGAAGACGACGATGGTCTCCCCCTCGTCGATGGCCCGCAGGATGCGCTCACAGGCTTTGTCCATGTCGGTCAGGAGCATGGGGTCGCTCAGCTCTTCTTCGCCCGCCAGAAGGGTCAGCGCCTCGGCGGGGTCGGTGATGCCCCGGGCAGCGAGGATGCCGGCCAGCAGGCCGGCTTCTTTCTGCTGGGCCGCGAGGACAGAGCGGTACTTTTCCTCGCTCCACTCTTCGTCCATGTTCTGGTATTCCAGCTCTTCGGTGTTCTGCTGGGCGATGGCCGCTGTCAGCTCTTTCAAGGCGGCGCGGTCAACGGTCTTGGTGTTCCAGGCCCGGTAGGTCATCGCAATCCCTCCCCGGCCAGACCATCATTCGCCAGCATCCCCTGCAGCGCAGCGATCTCGCTGGAAACGTCCAGTGCCATGTCCGACAAAAGCTTATCGTAGAGGTTATCATAAGCCTGATTCAGGGTGTGCAGGATGCCCGCAATATCCCGGCGGATGGCCTCCGCGTTCTCGCCCTGCTGGCTCTGCACATCGTTGTAGGTGTGCAGGAGCTTGAGGGTGGTGGGGATATAGTATTCCGCAAAGCGGCGGGCCTTGGGCAGGCTCTCGGGGTGGGCTTCCAGCCAGGCACAGATGGACTCGGTGGTCTTCTGCATATGCTGCAGCTCCTCCACAGCCCGCTCATCCTCCATGAGTTCCTGCTCCTTCTCGAGCACCTGCGCAAAGCGGCGGGTCGTCTCGAGGTTCAGGGGGACTTCTCCGGCCTGTTCCGGCGCTTTTTCCGGTTCGGGCTGGGGCTGATTTTCCTGTGCAGCGCGGTAGTCCTCTGCCGTCAGGTAGAGCTTGTCGTTTTTCTCGTCCAGCCAGGCACTGAGCCAGCCCTTGTGGATGAATTTCCGCAGCATCTTGAGAGCCTTGGTCTTCTTTTTATGCGTCAGGTCAGCCAGCATGGAGAGGGACAGGCCCTTGTGCCAGTCGAAGCCCTCGGCGGTATCGGCGTAGAGCTCCAGGGTCTTGGCGGCCTTCATACGGGATGCGCCCGCTGCGGTCAGCCAGCCGAACACAGCGGTCACAGCGGCAGAGCACCACCCCGTCACCGCGATAGCACCCAGTGCGAGATCACCGATGGCACTGAGGACCGTC
>UMIR01006544.1_pt1 | contig 7938 bp, 3 predicted proteins | sample 1965841 | NCBI WGS metagenome assembly UMIR01 (sample SAMEA4836130, study PRJEB28245) | human gut metagenome | biome: gut microbiome; material: fecal sample | place: Denmark | collected 2008 | reverse complement strand
TTCAACCTCCTCTGATAGCCGGTTAAAAGTTGATCTTAAATCCGGCATTAATCTTTACACCGTAGTATTCAGCCTGCATGGTGCGGTCCTGAGTCCCCTGATAATAGCGGAGGGGTTGGTTCTGCAGGTTGTTTGCTTCGGCATAGAGGGTGTAGTGTTTCGCAAAAGTGTAACTGGCGTTTACGTCCAGATAGTTCACGCGGTCGTAATAGCGGTCGTGAAAGGTGTCTTCACCCATTTCATCGATGAAGGCCGATGCAAAGTTGTAGCTCAGGCGGAGGTTCAGTCCATTTTTCTCAAAATAGAGCGATGCATTGGCTGTATGCTTCGGAGAACCCGGCAGGCTCAGATCCTTTTCATTTTCGCGTCCTTCGAAGTTGAAGTCTTCCACACGGGAGTGAGTGAAGGTGTAAGTGCCATAAAAACCGATACATTTCAGGGCAGGAGCGATAAATCCGAAATCACGCTGGTAAGAGAGTTCCATACCTATCAGATTGGCATTACCCGCATTCTTGGGCTGGATAAAGCGGTTGTATAGGTTGCCGTTGTATTCGTAGTTTGTAGACACTTGGTTGACAATGAAATCGTCTATTTTCTTATAGAATACTCCTGCGCTGACCAGACCGATACTTTTGAAATAATAATCCGCACTCAGGTCGAAGTTATAAGAAAGAGTAGGTTTCAGGCTGGGATTACCCACTGTCACTTCGTTATCCGAACGTTTGATGTTGACACTGGGTACCAGGGCAGAATACTTCGGACGTGACAATGTCTGAGTAAACGAACCGCGTACTTTGAAATCCTCGTTTACGTTCCATTTCATGAGGAGTGACGGGAGGAAGTTGATGTAACTGTTCGTTTCTCGGGCAGTCTTCGAGGTTTGGTCTGTTTCGTCATCATACGTGCGTCCGGTATAACTGAGGCTGGTGTTTTCGATGCGGAGCCCGGTCATCAGTTCTACGTTGTCCGTGAGCTTCTGGTCGAAACGGATGTAGCCCGAACTTACGGTTTCACGTGCTTCGAAGTTACCGGCTAACTCTTCCTGCACCTGTTCTTTGTCAAAGAGGGAGGGATTGTTCAGGTCCAGTGAACCTACATATTGTTTGTCGGCGTAAATGCCTGCCTGATATTTATGGTCCGGCATGAAGTTTTTGTTGGTTTGATCTACCGTGTTCTGCAGGCTGTTGGCCATGAATGCCTCTTCATCTTTCGGAGTGTATTCATAAAAGTCTACCTCTTTATCTTTGGTTTTGCGTACCACCTTGGCACCGAATTTCAGTTTGTTTCCGTTCCGGAAGGGGAGTTTGAAGTTCATGGAGAATTTCAGGTCTTTTTCCTTGATGTCTTCCTGTTGTTCGGTGAGTTCCTTCAGGCCGAAATCTTTGTTCAGTGTCATTGTAGAACCGGACTTTGGTGTAGCCAGCGGTTCGTGTTCGTTGCTCAGATCCATGTCGAATTGCTGTTTCTTCAGTTGGAAATCAATGTAACGTTCGTTCGGACGCTCCTCTGTTGCTTTGGCGTAACTGGCATTCCAATCCATAGACACCGGTCCGAACAGATGCTCGCCTCCCAATGTGAAGTCCATCGTGCGTTGGCGTTCCAGGCGGGCGTTGCGATTGTCCGGCGTACCGGCTTTAGTCTGTACGCGTACAGTTGCTTTTCCCTCTTCATCCATATCTTTCAGAGTAGTGCGGTATCGGTTCTCCCAGTCGTTCCGGTTATTGAAAATTCCTTTAAACATCAATTTGTGGTTTTCGCTGATATCCCAGTCCAAGGCTGCCGAATAGCTTTGGCGTTCACGGGTTACATAGTACTGGCGTATTTGGTAGTCGTTGATATATACGTTTCCTTTGTCGTCTTTCTCCCAAAGAAACTCGGTATCGTAGGAACCCGATGGGGCATTCTGATAGGAAGCCGATAACATGACCCCCAGTTTGTCGTTAAAGAAACGGTCGCCATAAGTCAGTCCCAGATTCAACTGTGCTTTCTCGCTGATCCAGTTGTAGCCCGAACCGGCAGTAGCTGTCAGCGTCCGTTTATAGGGCGAATTCTTGGTGACCAGATTGATAGATCCGCCGATGGCATCGGCATCCATATCCGAAGTTACCACTTTACTGACTTCGATGGTCTGAATCATATCGGCCGGAATCAGGTCAAGTTGTACGTTGCGTGTATCCCCTTCGGCCGAAGGAATGCGGTTGCCGTTGATGGTGACCGAACTGAGGTCCGCCGATGTACCGCGTACCTGTCCGAAACGGGCTTCACCCTGATCATACTGTACATTGATACCCGAAATACGTTTCAGTGCATCTCCGATGTTTGAATCCGGAAACTTGCCTACCTGGTCGGCAGAAACTACATTCTTGATGCCCAGACTGCTCTTTTGTGAGTTGATGGCACGGCGCTGTCCCTGAAAGGCACCGCCTATTACAATTTCCTGCAATTCGACTCCTTCGTTCAGTATGACATCTCTTTCGAGTGTCTTGCCTTCGGGAATGGTTATTTTCATTTCTACGGGGGCATATCCCACATAAGTTACTTTTACCGTATAAGTCCCCGGGTTGAGGTTGGCGAAGGTATAGAAACCGTTTACGTCACTGATAACTCCTGTCTTCAGGTTCTCGATGTAGATCGAGGCACCCGGTAGTGTTTGTTTGGAAGTGTCGATGATACGTCCCCGGATCGTACCTTGTTTTACTACGTTTGCTTTTTCGTCGGCGTAGAGATGACCGCCCATGACTGATAATAAAAGAATGGATGATACTAGCTTCAGAACTCGTTTCATGTTTTTTAGTGTGCGTTAATAATTTGATGCAAAAGTAGAGGAGTAAGATTTCGTGCCCTTTACGATCGTTTGAACGCTGAGTGACAAACTCGTTACATCCATGTTACCGTAAAGTCCCCCCTTTGAAGTAACTTGCGTGATACGTTTTGTACGCTGAGTGATAGCGTATCCCTGAAAAAATCCGTAAACTTGCGCTCAGTTTTTCCATTATTAACTAACAAAATAAAACTATGCATTTGACTACAAAATTATTTTTTACCGCAACGCTGCTTGCCGGTAACCTGTTTGCTTCATTTGCCGGCGACGTTACGCTGAAGATAACGAAGAAGTATATCAACCTTCCTGTTTCCCACCAAGTGGACCGGAAGAAAATGACATTCGAGGTGAAAGGTGCTCCGGAACGTAACTTCGTAATCCGCCTGGCTGACGAGAAACCCGACTACTGGGTATTCTGCGATGTCTCTTCCTGGAAAGGAAAGACACTTCGCATCAGCTATGAAGGGGAGTCTGCCGGATTGGAGAAAATCTATCAGGACGATGTGATTGCGGGGCAAGATAGCTTGTATGCAGAAAAGAACCGTCCGCAATTTCATTTCACCACTCGCCGGGGATGGATCAACGACCCTAACGGACTGGTTTTTTACGAAGGTGAATACCATCTTTTCTATCAGCACAACCCTTATGAACGGGAATGGGAAAATATGCATTGGGGACATGCCGTGAGCCGTGATCTGGTACATTGGGAGGAACTGCCGGATGCTCTGCATCCCGATGAGCTGGGAACTATTTTTTCCGGTTCGGCCGTGATCGATTATGATAATACCGCCGGATTCAATAAGAAAAACGAACCGGCATTGGTAGCTGCCTATACAGTGGATAATCCGGAGAAACAGCGGCAGTGTATCGCTTACAGTCTCGATAAAGGACGTACGTTTACCAAGTATGAAGGTAACCCGGTGATAGACTCGAAAGCGAAATGGAACAGTAAGGATACACGCGACCCGAAGGTCTTCTGGTATGCTCCCGGCAAACATTGGGTGATGGTACTTAATGAACGGGACGGACACTCGATTTATAATTCTGCCGACCTGAAGAATTGGGAATATAAGAGTCATGTAACCGGATTCTGGGAATGCCCGGAATTGTTTGAATTACCGGTAGATGGCGATAAGAATCACACTAAATGGGTGATGTACGGAGCTTCCGGTACCTATATGCTGGGCTCATTCGATGGACAGACGTTTACCCCGGAAGCCGGCAAATACTATTATTATACCGGAAGCATGTATGCTGCCCAGACTTATAGTAACATACCTGCCAGTGACGGACGTCGCATACAAATAGGATGGGGACGAATCTCACATGACGGTATGCCGTTCAATGGAATGATGTTGCTGCCCAACGAACTGACACTCCGCACTACCTCAAAGGGAGTTCGTCTGTTTAGTGTGCCTGTCAGAGAGACCGAGCAACTGTTCCAGCCTGTAGGAAACTGGACTTCACTTAGCTCTGATGCGGCCAATCAACGCTTACAGGCGTTCTCCGGTAAGGATTGTTTGCGGATCAGAACAACTATCAAACTGTCACATGCTACCAGTGCCGGACTGAATCTTTACGGTCAGCCTCTGGTGGACTATGACATGAACTCCAACCTGATCAATGGAGTGTTCTACTCACCTGACGACCGCACCAGCATGGAATTGACAGCCGACATCTACATTGATCGCACTTCCATCGAAGTCTTTATTGACGGGGGAGCCTATTCGTATTCGATGAAGCGCAGTCCGCGTGAGGGCAATCGTGAAGGGCTCCATTTCTGGGGTAACAACATAGAAGTTAAGAACCTGGAAGTGTTCTCGGTAAAGTCTATCTGGTAAAGTCGACGGATAGAAAGGGGAAGATGTAGGCAGAGGCGTGTCATCGTTCACCACAGAGTGGCACAGAGTCCCGATACACCTTGTCGTTCATTTTTTCCGGAAAAGGCGTCCTGTTTCTTTGCTTCAGGACGTCTTATGTATGTATTATTAAGGAAAACGCAACATGAAAAACACAAATCTACTCCGACTGGCCTTTCTGCTTTTTGCAGGTTTATCTATATTCTTGTCCTCTTGCCAACCCAAAGAGGAAGGAGACAAAAAGTACGTCATTGGTTTTTCTCAGTGTACCTCCGATTCCTGGCGCGAAGCCGTATTGCTCGAAATGCAGATTGAGGCCTCCAATTACCGCAACGTAGAGTTGGTGGTATATAATGCTATGGACAACAGCAGCAGACAAGTATCCCAGATTCGGAAATTGATTTCCCAGAACGTGGATGTACTCATCATTTCACCTAACGAGGCTGTTCCCATTACCGATGTGGCTGTAGAAGCTTATCGGAAAGGTATTCCTACCATTATTCACGACCGTAAGATACAATCGGATGAATATACGGTCTCTATCGGTGCCAATAATTACAACATTGGTTCTGCCATTGGTGAATACATTAACGGACAATTGCCCCCCAACTCCAAAATACTCGAGATATGGGGACTGGAAGGTTCGTCGCCTGCTATGGAGCGTCATGACGGACTTATCGATCATCTTCGTAGTGATAAGAATTTTCAGGTGACTCAGGTTTTTGGAAAATGGCATTATAACAGTGCTTATGACGCTGTCAACAGGTTAGCTACTTTTGCCGACATCGATCTGGTCTATGCCCACAACGACGTGATGGCGCTTGCTGCCCGGGACGTCATCATGAAGCGTGATTCCGTGTCCGGAAAACGTATCCGGTTTATAGGTATCGACGGGGTATATGGTGACGGTGCCGGATTGCAAGCCGTAGCCGATGAGAAGTTGGAAGCCTCGTTCCAGTACCCTACCGGAGGTGCTATTTCCATTCAGGTGGCCATGCAGATTATTAATGGAGAAAAGGTGAAGAAAAACTATGTATTGAACACTGCCATTATCAATCGGGGGAATGCGAAGACCATTTTGGCACAATCCGAACAACTCAACCACTACCAGAAAAGAATCAACCGGCAGAGGCAGGAAGAAGATAATTTATTGTCTCGTTTCAAGTTCCTGCGCAACTCTACTATCCTGATTTTGGCATTGATGTTGCTCATTATCCCTTTGCTGGGATATGTAATGTACATGAACCTCCGGGTTAAAAATAAGAATAAAGAACTGCATGATAAAAATCAGCTTGTAGAAGCTCAAAAAGAAGAACTGGCTGTCAAGAATAGCCAGATTGAGAATATCTCCAACCAGAAACTACAATTTTTTACCAATATCTCCCATGAAATCCGTACTCCTCTTACACTGATACTTGGACCGGTCAATAAATTGATAAAGAACTCCAAGCTCGATCCTTCTATTCAAGATGACGTGGCTTTGATGAAACGGAATGTAGACCGGCTCTACAGGATTGTCAACCAGATACTCGATTTCCGAAGAATCGACAACGATAAGATGAAATTGATTTTGCGTCAGGTAGATTTGATCGGGATGGTAAGGGAAGTTTTCGACTACTTTACCGGTATTGCCGAAGAGAAGCAGATTCATTACCGGTTCTCTACCAATATTGACGAACTGAACATTTACATCGATGTCAATAAGATAGAGCAGGTGTTGGTAAATATCATTTCGAATGCCTTTAAATATTCGGATAGTGGGGGAGATATTTCTGTCCGGATTACCGGTGAAGCGGAAACTGTCCTGCTGGAAGTGGAGGATCACGGGCGGGGAATTTCAAAAGAGAGTATGGAACACCTGTTTGAACGCTTCTATACCGGTAATAAGACTTTCGGTACAGTAGGCTTTGGCATTGGACTCAATCTTTCAAAAGAGTATGTCGACCTGCATGACGGTGAAATCCGTGCAGAGAGTCAACCCGGAGAGTATACTTTATTCAGCGTCCGGCTTTATAAAGATATCGCTCACTATACACACGAGTATATACTGGAAGAGACCGATCGCTTCAATCTCAGTTATCACGATATGGAGGTGGATACGACGGTGGTCAACGAAATGCTTTCTAAAACCTATGATTACCATGTCCTGGTCGTGGAAGACGATCCCGATGTACGATATAGCTTACGGAAAGAGCTGTCCGCCAATTTTCAGGTAGAAGTGGCAGGTAATGGTAATGAAGCATTGGACTTGTTGGGACAGGGTGATGCTTTTCACCTGATTCTGAGCGATGTATTAATGCCCGGTATGAATGGGTTCCAGCTGGTTAACCGGGTGAAGAATGATCTTGCTTTCAGCCATATCCCCATCATACTGCTGACAGCCTTGTCCGAAGACAGCCAGCGCATCTACGGCATTGCCGAGGGGGCAGACGAGTATATTCCCAAACCTTTCAACATCGACTTCCTGAAAATACGTATCATCAACATGATTTCGGAACGGCAGAAGATGAAGGAAGCTTATATGAAGAATCTCCGGGCCGGTACGATGGACAATGTGGAGGTATGCAAACTGATGAAGGTAGACGAGTTGTTCAGGGACAAGCTGCTGAGCATTGTCGACACGCAATATGAAAACTCCGATTTCAGCATCGAAGACCTGAGTGAACATTTGGGATTGTCGAGGGTGCACCTTTACCGGAAGATGAAAACACTGTTCGGGGTTTCCCCCACCGATTACCTGAGGAATTACCGGCTCAATAAAGCAATGCTTTTGCTTAAAGCCCGGCAGTACAATATCAGTGAGATAGCTTATATGACCGGTTTTACTTCGCCCGCCTATTTCACTAAATGTTTCCGTACACTTTATGGGGTCACTCCGACAGAGGCAATGGTGGCTAACTGAATATGGGAAACAGATCGTTCTGTCTACGCACCGCATGCAACTCTGTATACGGTACGTATATAGAGTAGTATACGATCCGTAGACAATGCTGTATACACATTATACAAAATTGTCCCGCATTGAATTTTCTCAATGCGGGACGATATGAAATGTGCCGGTATGTTTACTATCAGGCTGTTGGATCATCTACAATATCGTCATCACCACTCCCTTGGGATGCGCCGATATTGATAAATCGACTGACAGTTCTCGGCGTTTTTAGCATTGTCTGCGAACTGTGGCAGTATTGTGTAGTCAGTCGCAGCTCATAGGTTCCGTCTTTCAAGTCGGCAGGAAGTAGCACCAATACTTCCGAA
>UMIR01014107.1_pt1 | contig 8044 bp, 3 predicted proteins | sample 1965841 | NCBI WGS metagenome assembly UMIR01 (sample SAMEA4836130, study PRJEB28245) | human gut metagenome | biome: gut microbiome; material: fecal sample | place: Denmark | collected 2008 | reverse complement strand
CCGCCTTGATCGACGTAGCGAAAGCTCGCGACGAATATTTCAAGAGACACGGCGTTTATATCCCTATCTGTAGCGATGGTGGCTTGGTACACGATTACCATATGGTATTAGCGTTGGCTATGGGTGCCGACTTCCTGATGATGGGCCGTTATTTCGCCCGCTTCGACGAGTCTCCTACGAAGAAGATGAAAATAGGAAACAACTTCGTGAAGGAGTATTGGGGTGAGGGATCTAACCGTGCGAAGAACTGGCAGCGCTATGACATGGGTGGAAACGAGTCCTTGAAATTCGAGGAAGGCGTGGACAGCTATGTACCGTATGCCGGAAAATTGAAAGATAATTTAAACGTAACATTGGGTAAGATGATCGCTACGATGTGTAGCTGCGGTTCCATCTCTATCCAAGAGTTGCAGCAGCATGCCAAGATCACGCTTGTCTCCTCTACGAGTATCGTTGAGGGTGGCGCTCACGACGTGATCCTGAAAGAGCAGAATTAATTACAATATGTATTCTAGTAGAGGCGTGGCACGCTACGTCTCTACTATTTACACATTCAAATAATTTACCATGAAAAATCTATTACTTACAGTTATCCTTTTGTGTTTTTGTTTGCCATTCGTAAAAGCCGCCGATCAAAAGATGATCTTAATCTCAACCAATGAGACGGACTTGATTTTACAAGTAGCCCCCAATGGACGGCTCTACCAAACTTATCTAGGGAATAAATTAGTAAACGAATCCGAATTTGAGAACCTCTCATGGAATATCCAAGCCGGAACGGATGGCAGCGTATCAACCCGTGGATGGGAAGTATATCCTTGCTCAGGAGCGGAAGATTATTTCGAACCAGCTTTCGCCATCCAGCATAACGACGGAAACATGACTAGCATATTCAAGTATGTTTCCAGCGAATCTAAGAAACTAGACAATAACGTTACGGAGACAATTATCTCCCTGAAAGACGATGTATACCCAGTGGAGGCTAAATTACATTATGTAACCTTCGCTAAAGAAAACGTGATCAAGGCTTGGACTGAGATTCGTCATATGGAGAAAAAACCGGTCACGATTACCCAATACGCTTCCAATATGCTTTATTTCGAGAGTCCTCGCTATGTATTGACCGAGTTTAGCGGTGACTGGGCCAAAGAAGTACAGATGAGCAGCCAAGACTTGAAATTCGGGAAAAAGATTATCGATACGAAACTAGGCTCCCGTGCCGCCATGCACGCTTACCCGTTTTTTGAGATTGGGTTAGGTGCCCCGGCCAGCGAGAATACAGGAGATGTTTTAATGGGAACGATAGGTTGGACTGGAAACTACCGCTTTACGTTCGAGGTGGACAACGCCGGTAACCTTCGTGTCATCTCCGGCATCAATCCCTATGCGTCCGCCTATGAATTGAAACCGAACGAATGGTTCGTCACTCCTGAGTTTATCTTTACGTTGAGTAATCAAGGAACCGGAAAAGCCAGTCGTGATATCCATGATTGGGCACGTAATTACCAGATCAAGGATGGTAAAGGCGATCGACTTACCCTACTGAACAACTGGGAATCGACTGGTTTCAATTTCAACGAGAAGAAATTGGAGGAACTAATGAAAGAAGCCAAGCATCTAGGTGTAGATATGTTTTTGCTGGATGATGGTTGGTTCGCTAATAAATACCCTCGTCAAAACGATAAGGCCGGATTGGGCGATTGGGAGGTTACACACGATAAGTTGCCAAACGGCATTCCTCATCTGGTGCAGGTCGCTAAAGATGCCGGCTTGAAATTCGGTATCTGGATCGAGCCGGAGATGGTAAACCCCAAGAGCGAACTTTTCGAGAAACACCCGGACTGGGCGATCCATCTACCGAATCGTGAGACCTATTACTATCGCAATCAACTTGTCTTAGACTTAAGCAACCCGAAAGTACAGGATTATGTATTCAGCGTGGTGGATAATATCATGATCGAGAATCCGGATCTGGCTTTCTTCAAATGGGATTGCAACAGCCCGATTACCAATGTCTATTCCCCCTATCTTAAAGAGAAACAGAATCAATTGTATATCGACCATGTACGAGGTGTCTATAACGTATTCAAACGGGTAGCCGAGAAATACCCTCACCTACCGATCATGCTTTGCTCCGGTGGGGGTGCCCGCTGTGATTACGAGGCATTGAAATATTTCACGGAATTCTGGTGCAGCGACAACACCGATCCGATCGAGCGTTTGTATATCCAATGGGGATTCTCCCAGTTCTTCCCGGCAAAGGCAATGTGCGCCCACGTGACTAGCTGGAACAAGAATACCTCCATCAAGTTCCGTACCGACGTGGCCATGATGTGTAAGATGGGCTTCGATATCAGCTTGAAGGAAATGAACGATGACGAGATGAAATACTGCCAAGAAGCAGTTGCCAACTACAAACGTCTAAAGGGCACGATCCTCGACGGCGATCTGTACCGTCTAGTCTCCCCTTACGATACCAACCATTCATCCGTGATGTACGTGGATAAGGCAAAAAGCAAATCCGTCCTATTCGCTTATGATATCCACCCTCGCTTCGGAGAAAAGACTTTCCCCGTAAAGCTACAAGGATTGGACCCGAATAAGAAATATAAGGTACAAGAGATAAACCTCATGCCGGGCCAGAAATCGACCTTGGTTACCGACGGAGGTACCTTCAGCGGAGATTTCTTGATGAAAATAGGAATGAACGTATTCTCTACGGCTCATGTCCATAGCAAGGTCATAGAGCTGACCGAGGCTCACTAACTAAATTGTCAACAGAGAATGGACATTATCCGCGAGATAACCCCACTATCGGAAAAGGACTGCTTTTACATCGTAGACCGGCGTAAGACAGAATTTACCTATCCGATCCATTGCCACTCGGAGTACGAGCTCAATTTCATTGAGCACGCTCCGGGGGTAAGGCGTGTGGTCGGTGACTCCGCGGAAGTGATCGGAGAATACGAGTTAGTATTGATAACCGGGAAAGAACTGGAGCATGTCTGGGAGCAGAACGCATGTAAATCGCCTCTGATCCATGAGATCACGGTCCAGTTCTCTCCCGATCTCTTCGGGAAGAATCTATTGGAGAAAAACCAATTCAACAGTATCCGGAAAATGTTGGAGAAAGCCCAATGCGGCATCAGTTTCCCGATGTCTTCCATCCTGAAGGTTTACCATTTACTGGAAAAGCTGGTTTCCGAGGAGCAAAGCTTTTATGCGGTCATCAACTTCTTAACCATCTTATATGAGCTTTCTGTCGAGGAGAACTACAAAGTATTGGCCAGCTCCTCATTCGCTAAAATAACAGATATCCATTCCGAGAGCCGTCGTATCCAGAAAGTACAAAATTACATTAACGAACGATACCAACAGGATATCCGCCTAAACCAACTGGCGGAACTCGTAGGTATGGCCCCTTCCGCTTTCAGCCGTTTCTTCAAGTTGAGGACCGGGAAGACCCTCTCCGACTATATCTCCGATATCCGTATCGGTTACGCCGCCCGCATGCTGGTGGACACGCAACGATCCATCGCGGAGATTTGTTATGACTGCGGCTTCAATAACCTCTCGAATTTCAACCGTATCTTTAAGAAAAAGAAAAGCTGCTCTCCCAAAGAGTTCCGGGATAACTACAAAAAGACAAAAATCATTGTATAAGAGACCCTTTTAACAGGGATAAATACATATCCCCCCCTATTTCTATACAAAATCCCCCCTTCTCTTTTCCTTCACACTTCTATCTTTGCGACCAGTCACAAAGGCTTTCATGCCTACGGCTACCCCATCGATGTGTTAAAAATACACTCCGGCAAAAAAGTATTATTCTTGGATAAAATAGTATTTGAACGCACTTGGGATCCGACGTAATTTTGCGACAGAAATTAACAATGCATATTAACAACAAAAAAACAATTGCCTATGAGGAAGGACCGAGAATCTAATGTTTTTAGCAGTTAACCGCTAATGACCTTATTGAGTAAATGAATTTTAGTTTAGCCTTATATGATTTAATGTAAAAAATAATGAATTCAACAATTAAGAAAACGACGCTGTTTTTAGGCGCATGTATGGCCTTCCAGCTAGGTGGCATACCACAAATGTTAGCCGCCCCTAGTACTTCGATGGAAGTCATGCAACAAACAAAAAGAATCACTGGTACCGTGAAAGACGCAACAGGAATGGAAGTCATCGGTGCCAATGTTATCGTAAAGGGAACGACAAACGGAGTGATAACCGATTTGGATGGTAAGTTCAGCTTAGAGGCCGCCCCCGGCTCTATCATAGAGATCTCCTACATCGGTTATATGACCCAAGAGATTCCCGTAACCGCCCAAACATCCGACTTACAGATCACCTTGAAAGAGGACTCACAGAGTTTGGACGAGGTAGTGGTAGTAGGTTATGGTGTACAAAAGAAAAAGTTGGTGACAGGTGCGACCGTAGAGGTAAAAGGCGATGAAGTCGCTAAACGTAATACGATCAGCCCACTAAGCGCATTACAGAATCAAAGCCCGGGTGTCAATATCGTGGCTTCTTCCGGTCAGCCGGGTGACGGATTTAAAGTAAACATCCGTGGTGCCGGTACGAATGGAGATACGGCTCCTATCTATGTTATTGATGGTGTGGCCGGTGGCGATATCAATTCCTTGAACCCTGCCGATATCGAGCGTATCGACGTATTAAAGGATGCCGCTTCCTCCGCCATCTATGGTGCCCGCGCGGCGAATGGTGTTATCTTGGTTACCACAAAACAAGGTAAAGAAGGAAAAGTGCAAGTATCCTATGACGGCAACATCGGTTGGCAGAATGTAGTAAAGATGCCGGATATGCTTACCGCCAAAGAATACATGGCCGTTCAAGACCAGATCAACTTCAACGCCGGCGTATCGCCCTTCAATTGGTCACAATACCTAGACGCAGATTTACTGGAATCCTATCAAAACGGTTCCAACCCGGGTACGAACTGGCTGGAGTTACTTCGCAACAAGAACGCAATAACCACATCTCACTCCGTGAACGTGACCGGAGGTTCAGAGCTCTCCAAGTTCTCTACTGGCGTAGGTTATCAGTATCAAGACGGTATTTTCGGTGGTCCGGGTAAATCCGACTACAGCCGCTTCACCATTCGTTTAAATTCCGAGCATATCCTTTGGAAAAACAAGGATCTGGATATCATAAAATTCGGTGAGAACGTATATTACCAACACACATCCAACCAAGGTATCCAAATCGGTAACCAATACTCCAACAGCATCTATAGCATGATGGGAGCCAATCCATTGGTTCCATTATACAATAGCCAAGGAGAGTTATTCGACTACGACGACTTGATCGCGCAAGGATCCGGATCAATGGGTTTACTCGGGCTCAACCAATACATCAATAACCCGATGAACACCTTGTTAAATACCACCAGTGGCAATAATAAAAGCCGGAACCACAATCTTAGCGCCATCGGTTATATAGAGATACAGCCGTTAAAGGATTTGAAGTATAAAGGCCAAGTCTACTACAAACAGAACTCCAGCCTCTACAAAGCATACAACGGCATCTATAAAAATAATAACAACGACCAGAATACGGATGATTATCTGGACGAGAATATGACCATCGGTTGGAATTGGGGTATGACACATACATTGAGCTATGCTTTCGACGTAAAGGAGAATCATTTCGACGTATTGGTCGGTACAGAGTATTCCAGAGAAGGTAATAATATGTCGGAAACCATCGAAGGACACGCCACGACCAGCATCTTCGGAGATTTCTCGCATGCTTACTTCAACAACTTCTCCGGTCGTACCGCTGGTATAGTGGGAGGATATCCCGTGGATGATCACTCCATCCTATCCTATTTCGGCCGTATCAACTACGACCTCAAGGAAACTTATATGTTTAGCGCGATTGTCCGTGCCGATGGTTCCTCCAATTTCTCCAGCGGTCATCGCTGGGGTTACTTCCCCTCATTCTCCGCAGGTTGGGTGATGAGTAACGAGAGCTGGATGGAAAACACGAAAAACTGGATGGATTTCTTGAAGGTTCGCGCCAGTTGGGGACAAAATGGTAACGAGAATATTGGAGCGTACAAATACGCCTCCACATACGCGTTCGGTGATTTAGGACTTTATTCCTTCAATAATAATAAAAACGGAGGAACCCAAGGCGCTTACCCCTCTTTGTTACCCAATAACGAGATTACATGGGAAACATCGGAGCAGACGAACGTAGGTTTAGACGCACGCTTCTTGAACGGCCGGTTAAACGCAAACTTCGATTGGTATAGTAAGAAAACAAAAGATTTGCTGATCGACGTACCCGTATCTTCAATCAACGGTTTCTCTTCCATGGTCGCAAATGCCGGTACAGTTAAGAACACGGGTATCGAGCTTGCCTTAAATTGGAGGGATGAGGTAGGCTCAGACTTTAGCTATGGCATCGGCTTGAACCTCGCGCATAACAAGAATGAGGTAACAGAAGTTAATAACGGTACTCATTACGTAAATGGAGGTAACGCTCTTCTGTCCGAGGGAACCACCTATATGGCCCGTATGGAAGAAGGACATCCTATCGGTTACTTCTGGGGCTATAAGACCGATGGCGTGATGCAAAATCAAGCGGATATACAGACCTATCTTGACCAGAATTGCGGTGGGGATGCCTCTAACTCCCTGCAAGGCACCTCGATAGCCCCGGGTGACTTGAAATTTGTCGATGTCAATGGCGATGGCGTGATCAACGACAGCGATAAGACGGAGATCGGTAATCCTCATCCAGACCTTACGATGGGCTTGAATCTAGATTTTAGCTGGAAAGGCTTTGACTTGAACATCTCCACTTACGGAGCGTTCGGCATGCAGGTTGCCCACACGTATCGTAAGTTTGGTAACGGACAGTTCGATAACTATAGCAGCAACGTCTACAATTACTGGCATGGCGAGGGAACATCCAACCGATACCCGATCCTGTTGCCCGGTAACACCGTGAACCATATCAACATTTCCGATATTTACGTGGACGACGCAGACTATTTCCGTATCCAAAACGTAACCCTAGGCTACGACATCAAACGTCTATGGAAAAGTTGCAAATTCCAGCAGCTTCGCTTGTATGTCTCCGCCCAAAACCTCTTTACCTTCACAGGTTATAAAGGAATGGATCCAGAGTGCGGAACCGCTCTCAACGATAAAGAGAGCTGGGTAACGGGCGTGGATGTAGGTAACTACCCCCAAGCGAGAACCTATATGGTAGGAGTTAATGTCAAATTCTAATAATTGATTATCAAGATGAAAAAAACAATATATTTAATCGGTATCGCGGCCTCGATCATGGGGGGAATCACCTCTTGTACGCTGGATGCCGAGGATTACGTAACAAAAAGTAGCGAGAACTTTCCCGCTACGACCGAGGATGCCACACAAGCGTTAGCCGGTATCTATCAGAACTTGAACCAAGTGTCCGCCACACCTGAGTGCTCTTTCCTTTACGCCGCCATGCTGGCCAGCGACGATTGCCTAGGGGGCGGAGGTCCAAACGACTTGCATATGCAATCTCTGGATATGTTGCTGAACTCCAAGCAAGACATGACCCAACAATTCTGGAAAGACCGTTACCAAGGTATTAACCGTGCGAACTCCTTGCTGGATGGTATTGAAAATATCCAACTGGCAGAATCCGACAAGAACCAGATCGAGGGAGAAGCAAAATTCCTTCGCGCTTTCTATTACTACGAGCTGGCCTCCATGTACGGACGCGTCCCTCTGACAATCACCTCGCAATCCGTAGAGCCAAGCCAACCGACCGCCGCTGAGCTATGGGGACAAATCCTACAAGACCTGCGTGATGCAGCGGAAATTATGCCCGCCACTCGCAAGACGGACGGACATGTCGATAAATACACCGCCGAAGCCATGTTGGGCCGTGCTTGGTTATTCTATACAGGCATGTATTGCAATGGCGAGGATTTGGCCGCGCTTACCAGCACCACTTACTCACCGTTGACTTCCGTGGCTTTGCCCGACGGTTCCACACTGACGAAAGA
>UMIR01025671.1_pt1 | contig 8154 bp, 8 predicted proteins | sample 1965841 | NCBI WGS metagenome assembly UMIR01 (sample SAMEA4836130, study PRJEB28245) | human gut metagenome | biome: gut microbiome; material: fecal sample | place: Denmark | collected 2008 | reverse complement strand
ATAAGGAGGTCAGGATGAAAAAGTGTATAGTTTTAATTGTAATTATAATAGCAATTATTGTGATGTTATGTTATGTATGTAAATTAGCATATACACCACAACCAATATAAGCTCAGTACTTAGTGAGCTCAGTGGTGTCAAAAATTGATTTTTATATAAATTGTGCAGGTTGTACAGCAAAAGTGCTGTATAGCCTTTTTTTAAAAAATCTTTAGATGATTTGTCAATGGAAAATTAAAGAATTATTTGAGAGAATATAAGTACAAAAAAGCAAGTCTTTCATACATAACTAAAACTATAATGGTTATGTGGAAAGGTGGTAGCATTATGAACCTTCCAGAATTAACACATGAGCAAGAAGTAAATTTAGAAAGATTTGCAAACTTAATGATTGAATTGATTGAAAAGCATGCAGATGCAGTAGATAAAGATGAAATGCTAAAAAAATTAAATAAAATTAAGGAAACAGGGGATAAAACCTCTGTTTCTTTTTATGTGTACCAAAAAACTACGATAATTATCGGTAAAAATGAAAAAAATGTGTTTCATGGTATAAAGTATCGTCTAAATCATTTTAGGTATAAAAACCTCGATAATTATCGACGTTTTTCGGCATAGAATTGATTTTAATGCTGTGTACATATTCAACCCTGTTTATGTCTGCAGGTATGAATAACCTGCGCCATAAACTGCCCCAGTCATGGGGCGGATGGCTGTAAGGTTAAAAAAGGGAGCTTGCAGATGTATGATCATGCAAGTTATAAAAAATTGATTTTATTAAAAAGTGCTTAAAATAAGGCTTTCTGGTGGTGGAAATAAAAAAATAAAATATTTTTTTGAAAAAATAGCTCTTTTAGTCTGGAATCATTCGGACATTCGGACAAACATTTCTAAAAAATTGATTTTTTTATTGTATACGCATAAAAGCGGAGTTAAAATATAGTTGAACAGTTTAAAAGTGTCCCGAAAGGTGGTCAAGTATGAAAAAAACAAAAGTATATATTTATACAAGAGTATCAACCAGTATGCAGATAGATGGTTATTCATTAGATGCACAAAAAGAAAGACTGACCAAGTATGCAGAAGGAAATGATATGGTTATAGCTGGCGAATATTCAGATGAAGGTAAATCTGGTAAGAATATAGCTGGCAGAGTAGATTTTCAAAGAATGTTGAATGATATAGCTTGTAAAAAAGATGGTGTAGAATATGTATTAGTATTCAAATTATCCAGATTTGGAAGAAATGCGGCTGACACATTAACATCTTTACAATTTATGCAGGATTATGGTGTTAATCTGATAAGTGTAGAAGATGGAATAGACAGCAGTAAGGAAGCTGGAAAATTAATGGTACATGTATTATCAGCAGTAGCAGAGATTGAACGTGAAAATATACTTGTACAGACAATGGAAGGTAGAAAGCAAAAAGCCAGAGAAGGTAAATGGAATGGTGGTTTTGCACCATATGGCTATAAATTAGTTGATGGTGAACTTATTATAGAAGAGGATGAAGCGGAAGCAATCAGAATTATCTTTGATAAGTTTGTACATACAAATTTAGGCTATAATGGTGTTGTAACTTATCTTAATAACAATGGAATTAAGAAAAAGGCAAGACAGAATGGATATTTAACACAATTTACAACATCAACAGTAAAAGCAATTCTTGATAATCCAGTATACTATGGCAAAATTGCATATGGAAGAAGAAAGACAACAAAGATTGAAGGCACAAGAAATGAATATCATGTAGTAGCGCAAAAAGAATTTGATGTATATGATGGCAGACATAAAGCAATAGTAGATGAACAGCTCTGGAAGGATGCACAAGCAAAAAGAAGGGCAACAGCAAGCAAATTAGAAAAGAAGCACGATTTAGACCATGAGCATGTATTAAGTGGTTTGGTAAAATGTCCTGTATGTGGTGCTGGGTTATATGGAAATGTAAAAAGGGCAAAAAGAAAAGACGGAACATATTATAAAACCTATTTTTCATATGCTTGTAAGCATAGACTTAATAAAGATGGACATAAATGTGATTATCACAAGCAGTGGTCAGAAGAAAAGGTAGATAATGCGGTATCTGAAATAATAAGAAAATTGGTAAACAATCCAAGATTTTCGGAAGTAATGAAAACAAAAATAAATACAAGTGTAGATACAAGCGAAGCAGAAAAAGAGCTTGCTAATGCAAAAAAGGTATTAAAGCAGTTAGTAGGCACAAAAGATAAGATTATTTTACAGATTGATACACTTGATATATTAGATAAAAATTATGATCGCAAATATGACGATTTACAGAAGCGATTAGATACAATTTATGATAAAATAGGTGATGCAGAAGATTTAGTATCTGAAACAGAAGATAAGTTATCAAATATCCAGAAGGATAAGATAACAGGTGATAACATCTATAATTATTTGTTGATGTTTGATAGTGTATATGATGTACTGTCTGATATGGAAAAGAAGCAGTTTTATAATGCATTACTTACAGACATACAAATATATGAAGAAGAACAGGATAAGCAGATAATAAAGTCGATTGGATTTAAGTTCCCAGTATTCTATGATGGTGAATTTACAAAGAGAATTATTCGGGACAAAGAAAAAACAGTCGAGACGGTAGTTCTGATGCAGTATTGTGGAAAATAAGAAAAATAGGCATGTTAAACCACAAGATGTTGTGGTTTGAGGGCAAAAATTGGAACGAAAAATGACCAGTTTTTGCCCTATTTTTAAAGAGACATAGTGGTAAAACAGTGATTTTGAGAGTGAGTTGGAGAAAAATACAGGAAAGGAAGGAGTGATAATTTCAAAATAGAATAGGAAACACAAGAAAATATGCCGAAGAAAAGGATGGCGGTCTATGGATATCAGGCAGGAAAAATTTAATAAAGAAAACAAACCATTTTATATGGTGGACCATGAAGATGGTATTTACATGAATTATATAGAAATAGTGGAACAAATATGAATGCTTTTTAAAGCAAATGACTTAACAGATTCCGGGCTAAGTTTTTGATAAATGTTACCGTGCATGCAATAGGTACTTCCAGTTTTTAATTTTGTAATGATTAAAGTGTAACATAAAGAACGTTGCTTATTTTTATAAAAATTTCATTAAATGTCTTTAATGAAATTGACAATAAAAATATAAAGTGATAAATTAAAGGTGTTAGCACTCTCTGTTAATGAGTGCTAACAAAGGCGGGCTATTTATTACATAGAAAGGAAATGTTGCATGAGTTTACAGAAATATTTTAAAGACTTTAATAAAACAATCAAAATGGATTATGAAGTAAAAGCGGAATTAGCCAGTAAAAGAGATATTTTACTGGGGAAGCTTCGAGATAGTGGAAAATTACCAGCGTTTTGTGAATTAAATCAAGGTAGCTATATTATGTATACTGGGGTTGAGCCACTTGACAAAGAATATGATATCGATGTTGGGCTTAGATTTAAGGTTAATAAAGAAGATTATGAGAATCCGGTTGAGTTGAAAAATACAATTTATGATATTTTGCAGAGTCATACTGAGTACGGTGCCGAAGTGAAAAAACCTTGCGTAACGGTCACATATAAGAAGGACGGTGAAGCAGCATATCATGTGGATTTAGTGGTTTACACTTATGAAGATAAGGATGATATAGATAGTCAATTATATCTAGCAAGAGGAAAAGACAACACACCAGAAGAAATATGTTGGGAAAAATCAGATCCAAAAGGACTGGTTGATTACATTAATGATAAATACGAAGCTGATAGTGAAGAGAGAGCACAATATCGGCGTGTGATACGATATATGAAGAGATGGAAGAATCTCAAATTTAACAGTTCAGGTAATGCGGAACCACCGAGCATCGGTATTACATTGATTGCAGCTGATAAATTTGAAGTATACAGAACATATGATTACTTGGAAGAAAAATGGAAATATGATGACTTAGAGGCACTTATAGGATTTGCCAAAGAGATTCAGAATCTGTTCATTTTTCAGGGAGTATCAGATAATGGCAGATTATTGTATCGTATTAAGTATCCTTTGCCGTCTTCTTTGAACTTTGAAGATGATACAGATGTCTTCAAGAAAATGACAGACATTTATATGACAGATTTTAAGGACAAAATTGACAAACTGATTACTGATTTGGAAGAGGTAAAAAAAGAGGTCGACGAAGTTGAACAGTGCAAGTTGTTGAACAAAATTTTTGGTGATGATTTCAAAGTTCCAGAGACAAAGGATGCTTCAAAAAAGCAGATGAATTATATACCGTCTTCAAGTTCTTCAGGAGTATGATATTTATGGATTTAAATGTTATTGAAAAAGTTTTGTATGCTTGTTCTGATGTTCATAATGTGAAGGTTGTTGATATGACAATATTTAGAGAAGAAGAATATCAGAAAATAATTGAATGTGATTTGTCAGTTGCAAAGCAGGTTGTTCCTATTGTAGTTGCTGTTCCGCAAAACTGGCAAAGGACATTGATTGATATTTATATTGCACAGAATATGACTTTCCCCTTTATACCCCATGTAGATATAAAGGGGAAATTTTGCCTATTTGAAACGGAAGGTGTTTTGATAGATCAGAATCTGGGAGGAATCATCTTGCAGTCAATTGAGAAAGCAAAAGAAATTATTGAAGATGGATTAGCTCGCACTAATAGAGAAGATTTTATTGAAGAGTTTGAGTCATATTGGTTGCAATTGCCATCTATTCGTTTGGCAAAAGTTGATGTGGTGGGGATTCAACATATTGGTGTAGTAAAATATTTTACAAAGACTGCAAAAAGATATAAAAAAGAGTCATATGCTAAATATATGCAGAGGGCAAAGAGTGGTAAGATATATGTTTCTCAAGATCCACAAAAATTGAAACATTATTATAAGGAAAACGAAAGTGTTAACATAAGAAATGGAGTTTATATAAATATTGAAGTAGAAGATTTTCTGTTTCCGCCAGATGCAAGATATATAGATATAAATGAATATTTCCAAAATATATTAAGATATGTAGATGTGAAAGAATTTCAAGCAATTAGTTCTAAAATAAGCAGTGATAAACTAATAATTTTTGCAATTAAGCAACCCAATGGTGTAAGCACTGTTTTAGGATTTTTACTTGAAAAATGTATGATTTCTTTTGAAAATGCTGTCTGTAGATTACGGTCAGTAAGTCAGATTACACCAATTCTAATTGACAGAATCGATAAACAATATTTAATGACTCGTTCAAATGAAGTTAGTAATATCTTGGCGGACAAAAAAGTTCTATTAATAGGATGTGGTTCTTTGGGTGGGTATATTGCCAATGAGTTAGTAAAAGCAGGCATAGAAAAGATGATGTTACTTGATGCGGATCATTTGTACGAGAACAATGTCTTTAGGCATTTACTTGGATTAGAATACGTAGGACAATATAAATGTGTAGCTTTACAGAACTATTTCGAAAAAAATATTCCGGATTTGAAAATTTCATCATTGGCAGAAAAGATAGAGGAAGCAGTACAGGAGGGAAATATTGAATTTGGCGAATATGATTTGATTATATCTGCGACGGGAGACCATAATGTGAACAGATGGATTAATCAGTATGTGATGTCAAATAAGCTGATGGTACCGGTTGTTTATGCGTGGAATGAGGTATTGGGGGTGGGAAATCATGTGGCATATATTGAATATGGGAATGTCGGATGCTATGAGTGTTTTATAGGACGAGATGAAGATACTGGGGAACTATATGATCGTACAGCCTATTGTCGGTCAGGACAAAAGGTCGTTCAAAAGGTTGCAGGTTGTGGAAGTTCTTTTATACCTTACGGTTCTACCATATCTCTTAAAACAGCCGGCATGTGTGTTGATACTATAAAAAAGATTTTTGAGGGGAGATATTCAGATAATATAATTATTTCAGCAAAGGGTGACGATTATCATTTTAAGAGAGCTGGGTTACAGGTTTCGAATAAATATTTGAATCAAAAAGACAGCATCGTGGAATGTAATGGAAAACTTTTTGCTCAACCGAGATGTAAATTTTGTGGAGAAAAATATGGTGATTGAATATGGAGACAAAAAGATAAAATTTTGTAATAATATATTGCAAGTAATACAGAAATATGTGCAAAGTGAACGGAAATCTTGCGAAGCTGGAGGCATTTTAATTGGACGGGAGAATTGCGGAAATTCAAATTTAATTATCGAGTTTATTACAGAGCCGATGACTGCAGATCAAAGAAGTAGAAATAGATTTCTGCGCAAAGATAAAAGACATCTCGATTTTTTTAAAAAGTTATATGAAGAAAATGAGGGTGTATATGGTTATATGGGCGAATGGCATACACATCCGGAAAATATTCCTCAATATTCATTTATAGATTCAAACAATTGGAAAAAAATTGGAAAAGAAATGAAGGGTGGCATTCAATATCACATTATTGCTGGAATTCAGGAAGTGGGTATTTGGGAATATAATGCTGTTCAAAAGAGAATCACTAAAATATGTAGTATAGATTGGAAAGGAATTCTGAAAGAAAATGAAACAATTATTTAAAAAATTGCAAGAGAATGCTCGTTCCATAGTGGAAATTATTGGTCTAGTAATGGCTTTTTTAATACCTTATATAATAAATGTTAAAGAATTAATTGCATTATGTTTTGAAAATGTGTCTGTAGATTTTGATAATATAGGATATTACCTTTTGCTAAATACCGAAAACTGGGTTATTAGTATAGTACTTGTGTTCTCGGTATTGCTTTGGATTAGAAAATTTAATAAAGAAAAGATATTTAATACCAAAAATGTTTATCACAATTACCCTTATCTATGGTACTGGTTTTGTGCGAAAATTCTGGGATATCAAACTTGTAATTTAAAATTGGTTCCTCCATATTTACAATTCAAACTGGTATTAAATGATACTTTTTCAAGTTACAATGTTGGAGAAGAAGACGATTACCCGGCAATAGAAGATGAAGAAATAGAAATTAAAAAGGAAAATTTTGTTCAGGTATCAGACGAAGTAAATTTAGTTCTTGCGGATACATATCCTATTGAAAACCAACAGCTGCCAATTGTAAAACGAAGTTTATCAACAATTACAATTAATCGTGTGCGTCCAGACGTATCCAGATATTATAGCCCACAATTTATAGCGAAGATTGTGGATGAGGTAAGGAATTTACCAAGAAATGTGACTGATGTAAATGTTTTTCCTACAACTAATCCAAGACATACATTGAAGATTGCAAGGGATGCTTTCAAATTGGCAGAAAGGGGCAATATTAAAAAATTAGTTGTTTTTCCACAGGAGAAAACAGGAATCAGAAAATTTGCACGAAAAGGTAAAGTTATCTATAATAACAAGTAATGTTTATGTGTGATAAAATCTAAACAGAAAATTGGTTTAGATAAATTCGGTTGATGTAGCAGACTAGTCTATAAGCCCAATACTGATATGAAAAATAAATATACTCTTATGGGAGATACAATATGTAATAAAAGAGAAAAATTGCCTATATTTACAAGTGAAGATATAGCAGAAGCTGACTTGTTTTTATATCAGGTATGTAATGCATATAATCTTGCCGAATCAGGAAATGGTTTGCATAGAATAAACTGGTTTCCTACATGTTATATATACGTAAAAAATGCTCCGATAGAATGGGAAAAAATGAGGTCTAGACAATATTATAAAAAGATGATGATATTGTTTGGAGTAGAAAGTTTGGAAGAATTAAAAAAGGTTGTTATGAAATGTCAATATAATAATGAGATGAAATATCAATATAGTTGGGATGCTGCTCCGGCTATATTAAATTATATAGAAATTGATGAAATAGGAAGTTTGAATTAAAAATCTATTAACAGAATTAGATTTTAAATACTATATTTTTAAAAATAGTAAGAAGGGACAAGTTTATGAAGAAGTGGGAAAAGTATTATATTAGTATTACTGGTGTCATATTTATTATAACATGTATCATAAGTATTATTTTTTTGCGTAATGTCAGTCACCTATCAGAAGTAACAGTTGTAATTATAAAAATGATATTATGTCTAATTTTATTATTGATAGAAGTTGCTATGGTTGTCTATTTTAGTATTCTCGGAATTATTACTATGAAACCTGGATTCTCGGAAACGTGACGA
>UMIR01008435.1_pt1 | contig 8230 bp, 8 predicted proteins | sample 1965841 | NCBI WGS metagenome assembly UMIR01 (sample SAMEA4836130, study PRJEB28245) | human gut metagenome | biome: gut microbiome; material: fecal sample | place: Denmark | collected 2008 | reverse complement strand
TGTAGTTCCTTGTAAACTGACCTAAACATCCCTGCAAATAATTGTTAATTTGATTATAAATTTGTATTACATCTTCTGCATAAATCTCAATATCCGCTTCGATTTCCGCAACATCAAATTTTCTCAACTTTAAGCTTGGTGTAATTGCCTTTGTATCATAGAAAATCACATTGTCCCCCTCAGCTGCAATAACATCAGAAGTCAAGAGTTTATCTTTTCCCTTTTTGTATAGCAGTTCTGGTGATATCCATGTAACTGTATCAAGTTGTCTTACAATATTATAAAGATAGCTTTCGATTACTTCTTTTCCTATAGCTCGCCGCAACTTATTATCTCTAAATGTCACCCGATTTAACATTGACTCAGTCACTGCATTCACTACAAGATATGGCGATGGAATGTATGTAAAATCTTTTCCTGATATAAATGGATAAAGATACTGAATTTTCAATCCATAATATTGATCAATTATATTATCCTTATACAGCGAAAATAGTTCCTTTTTATAATCATCTTTTTCGATAGAAACTAATCTCACAGCATCTGTATCAGAAAAAGCTTTCTCAAGTATCTTCTGAATTGTAGACTCTTCAAGTTTATCCTGAACTTCTTGGCTAAACCCATAAAACACAAGAAAGGCAAGTTCTTCTAGTTGCTCATAAGCAACTCCCATTTTATCAAAAAGCACCTTTCTCATATCTAAATTACTATTTTGGAAAGTAAAAAAATAATGATACCTATATAGTTTTTGAATAAAAACTCCCTGAACCGGAAACTGCTGCAATGCAGAGATCATCATAAAAAGCTCCGGATAATCTCCGCTTTCTTCCGCTGCGGTTAAACCTTCATGCCAGTAATTCCTTATCAAAGTAATCGTTTCTGCAAATGTTTTTCCGTCTAGTTCTTCTGATGCACAATCATTATCATAAACTATTGAATAAGCCGCAAATGCCTCAATTTCCCAGGGCATGATATTTTCTTCACAAGCCTTGTTCAAATCAACCATCGAGCGGCTCATAATTCTACTTGAGTATTTTTGGCAAACTAACATCTTGCTATCTAATGTATATCTCCCAAGAATCTTCAAAAAATCCAAGTTATGGTGAACAAGATTTTCTTCCACCAAGATTCCTCCTTCACATTGTATCCAATGATTTGCATGTTATAGTATCAATTAATACCTTGTCTTATCTCTATAAACATATTTTAGACATTACTTAACTTCTTTGCATCTTAGCCACATTCTCATGTGTTGCCTGCTGCTCACCACGGAGAGGTATGCAAAGTTTCGAGCAGCAATGGGAGCTCACGCTCCCACAATTCATGTGATAGATCCATAGCGCTTCCACAACGTGGACACCTTGGAAATTCCGCGCCCTACTTATAGGAACACACCTCATTCACCTTCCTCGGCCACCGGTAAGTAGGGGAAAGCAGAAGCTCATGCAGTACTCGTGTGGACCGTACATCCCAATTCCAGTTATCATCGAACCAATCTAATTTATTTTTCATGTGATTTACACCTCCAATGAGTATTGTAGAATCGTGGGTATCAACGCTTTTGCGACCGCTGTGGACAAAGGTTGAACTGGAGTGGTTTTGATGATGTAGAAGTACGGTACATAGGGTGGGACGGAGTCGAGGATAAAGATTAGTTTTATGATTTAATTAAACCACACTTCACCAGTTCTTACAAGGACTTGGCACTTTTATCTTTTTCGGAGAGGATATATTCCATTACTGGCCACGGATTCGTTTACCAGTTGAATTCCGAATCGTACCTCACGGCTTTAGCCGCAGCAGCACAGAAATCGTTATCCACACACCATTGCATCAGGGTGTCATCTTCCAAGGTCAGATATCCGTGGGCGAAGCCTCTCGGAATGTACATCTGTTTCTGGTTTTCAAAGGACAGAATCTCTCCATACGCATGACCGTAGTTTTCTCCGGGTCTCAAATCCACAGCCACATTAAATATGCTCCCGTGCAGACAAGATACCAGCTTTGCCTGCACGTATTCACCCTCTTGGAAGTGTAGTCCACGCAGCGTTCCAGCTTTTTTGCTGAATCCTTGGTTGATTTGAAGCACATGGAATCCCTCTGCTGACACAGACATCCATCCCCGGAAGTCTTCAAAACGCCGTGTTTCAATTATTATTGGCTTTCTGTACTCCCTTGGACTGATGCCTTCTACTTTTCGGAACATCCGGCTGAAGTAGTTTGCATCCGCCATTCCTACTGCCGCACCGATTTCATCCACAGTCATGTCCGTAAATCGGAGCAGCTGCTTGGCTCTGGTGATCCGCTTTGAGATCAGATAGTTGTTGACCGTCGTTCCATATGTTTCTCTAAAGATTTTGGACAAGTAGAACTTATTGATAAAGAAGTGTTCAGACAGATCATCCAGTGCGATTTTTTCCGTGTAATGCTCGTCCAGATACTCCTTCACGGCTGCTAATTCCAGCCGCTTTCGGCTCACCGTCATGCTCTCTGGATGCCATGACTGTTCCATCAGGAGAGTTAACAGAGTACCCAACTTCTCATTGATCCGCACGTCTCGTATGTAATCGGAAGATAATGCCAAATCGTAGATATCCGTCAGAAGTGTAGTGAACGGTTCAATATCCGCCGGGTGGAACACAGGTCGGCCGCCTCGCTCTTTGTACTTTTCATATACAGCTGGAAGAGATGGTGCATAGAAGTGGCACCACTGGAGCGACCAAAGGTCATCCGAGGTGGAATGGCTATAGGCTTTTCGGCAGTCAATGAACACACAGTCTCCTGCTCCCAGTTCATAATCCACACCTTCGTATTTCAGACTGCCTTTTCCAGATAGAACCACAAAACACAAAAAGGACACCAGGTCGGTTCGGGTCGAGGTATAGCCGAATAAGAGTGTGTTTTCATAAATACCGCTTTTTGCGCCTTGCGGAAGAGTCTCAAATTCTTCGATTTCGCAAACATAACAGCATTTGTACCCCTCCGAGAATTTTCCAATAAAATCCGCCATGGACATCATTCCCTGAAGAAGTTTGACATAACCTTGATTCGATGGCTGAGAGGAGTTCTTGCTCAATCGAATGTTGAAATCGACATACTGGTCAAACCCACTGCCTTTCGTCTGCACATTGGCACGGTTTTCAATACTCTGAAGACCACACTGATAGCTATACATACATCACAGTGAGGGATTTTTTATTTCCATTGCAACCTATATGGAACGAATCGCACTTACGTCATAGCTTCCATCATGAGCCTGATTCCGACTTTCATGCCTTCCTCAAAAGCAGTCTTCTCCCATGCACAGCACACCGTTCCCTGCTGGTCCATGATTTTTTCCCAAAGTGGAATCTTATCTCCAACATAGTCATCTACCAACCTATCCATACCATCCAAGCCACGCATCCACTCTTCCAGTTCCTTTTCTTTTTCCTTTGCGACTTTTCCGGCAACTGTGTTTTTCTCTACTGGGTTGTTTTCCGTGTAATGCTCGTAGATCAGATCCAGCAGATTTTCTACAGGCGGATAATACTCTGGTTCCGTTTTCTTCAAATACTCTTCCAGCATCTCTTTCAGTTTTTCTATAATGCTACCTACCTTCCTAACCGTGAGCCATACATTCTGCTCCCTGGTTAGGATGGATATTACCTCACAGTTCTATACATAGCAGCTGAATTTTTCATTGCTTACCAATATTTTGCTTCGGGTGCTTCATCTTCTCCTTCACCTCATCTGGCACATCGATCAGCCCGAACCGGTAGAACATTCCGAATATGTAAGTTACGCCCCGGATATCGCCCAGAGCTTTCGGGCGATCTACCACTTCTCCTTTTATATTCCCCAGTGCAAGCAATACCGAACTCCACGTCAGGCTCTTGCTACCTTCTCGACGATCGATCCACAGTTCTTTGGTCAGTTCCCCATTCCGCCCGGTCTTGATCTTATAGGAAAACGGCAATCCGGATATCGTCTTGAACCGGTATCCTAGAAAAGCAACCACACACTTCCAGAGATGCTGTTCATCATGACCGCTCTGCAACGCTTCAACTGCTTTCTTCCTCTGCCGCATTCGTCGAAGCCCCTCTGCCATAACGCTGATCTGGTCTCGATCACAATCCTCTCTGAAATACACGCCTTTCTTATAAGGTAAATAAGAAGTCACCGATGCCTTTGACAGATTTAGCTCTGCTGCCACCGCTTCCAACGCTTCTTTATAAGGTATTCCCCGTTTTCCCTCAAAAGCAGAATTCACCGCATCTGCAATTTCAGATTCATAAACACCGGCTGTGATCAATAGCTTTCGCACCTTGATGGGATTGAGAGATAGTATGTCTGCGATTGTCTGAAGGGAATTATTGGTATAGAGAGCCACAGCCGCTTCCATCTGTTCCTGCAGGATAGCTGCCGCATCATAGCTCGGCTTCAACGGTTTCCGGCCGGCACCGGGTTTTCTTGGTTTATATGGTCTTTTATCTCCCACAAAAATTCTCCAATCTCACAGCATTCCGATCTTTTTCCGATATTATATACTCAGCTCCCGGCCACGTATCACCTTCTCAGACAAAATCCGAATCATACCGCACAGCCTTGGCAGCTTCACCGCAGAAATCATTATCCACACACCACTGCATCAAGGTATCATCTTCCAACGTCAGATACCCATGAGCGAAACCACGCGGTATGTACATCTGCTTTCGATTTTCAAAAGACAGCACCGCACTGTAAGCATGACCATAGGTTTCCCCCGGGCGCAGATCCACAGCCACATTGAAAAGCGAACCATGCAGGCAGGACACCAGCTTCGCCTGTGCGTGTTCCCCTTCCTGAAAATGCATACCACGCAGCGTGAACGCTTTCTTGCTGTATCCCTGGTTGATCTGTCGAACAGTGAAATTTATAGATTGGTCGTATGGCACGGCAAGATATCCTCTGAAGTCTTCAAAGGCCGGGGCTGTGAGTATTATTGGCTTCGCCTGTCTTGTATTCATCGTTGCACCTCTTTCTTTATTTTCGTTTCAAACTATATGCTTTTTAGGAAAACACAGGGTGTTCTCCCCTGTGTTCACCACTGCTTCCGATATTCTCTTGGACTGATTCCCTCTACTTTTCGGAACATCCGACTAAAATAGTTTGCATCTCCCATGCCGACCGCAACACCAACTTCATCCACAGTCATATCTGTGAAGCGAAGCAGCTGCTTGGCTCTGGTGATCCGCTTTGAGATCAGATAGTTATTGACTGTTGTTCCGTAAGTCTCTTTGAAGATTTTGGATAGATAGAACTTGTTAATAAAGAACTTTTCTGCCAACTCTTCCAGCATAATTTTCTCTGTAAAGTGTTCGTCCAGATATTCCTTCACGGCTGCCAGTTCCATTCTCTTCCGGCTCACCGTCACGCTCTCTGGATGCCAGGACTGTTCCACTAGGAGAGTCAATAGACTTCCCAGCTTCTCATTGATCCGCATATCCCGGATGTAATCAGATGAGGAAGCTAAGTTATAGAGGTCTGTTAGGAGTAATGTGAAGGGTGTTAGATCATCTGGGTGGAACACAGGGCGACCACCACGCTCTTTATATTTCTCATACACAGCTGGAAGGGATGGTGCGTAGAAGTGGCACCATTGGAGCGACCAGAGATCATTGGATGTGGAATGGCTGTAAGCCTTTCGACAATCGATGAACACACAGTCTCCCTCACTCAGCTGATATGTTTGCTCCTCATAGGAAAGCTCTCCCTTGCCAGACAGAACGATAAAGCAAAGAAACGACACCACTGGGATACATGTGGGTGAACAGCCTGCAAAGAGCCGACCTCTTGCAAATGGAGCAAGGATGTTCTGGCAAAAGGTTGATGGCGTGTAAATGATTCGGGAGGAACTTACGGAAGAAGACTGTGGGTTGAATAATTCTTGATCCATATTACGTCTCCTTATCCTTTCCTGCCAACTCGTATAATTTCTTAACTCTTTGATGCAAAACTTGATGTGTGATAAAATTCTCCCATTACTACCGGATTTCCTTTATACTTCCATCTATAATCATCAAATGTAAAGCCTAAATTCAACACCTGTCTCAAAATAAACTTTTCAAACTCATCATCGCTATTAAAGTATATTCCACCAGGTTTTTCACTTTTTTGTCTATTATATATTCTCATAACATCGGAGATACTACAGTTGATTTTAATACTCAAATCAATTAAAGTCTCTGCAGAATATGCATTTCTCACAGTTTTATAAATCCAGTCATCGATCTGATCTCTTGTCATTATATTAAAATAGAAATCATTTTTTAGAGATGTATTTTCCCATGGTATTTGAGCACCTTTTGTTAGAGCAATTACATCTTTCCTTACTTCTTTAAACATATCTTCTATTTTTATGTTCGGCTGCTCGATATGACGCAATAAGCATTCTGTATAGAATCCGTTTCCATTTTCATCAGCCGCACAACCAGCGGTCTTATTGGGAGCTGTTGCAAAAGCAACAAACGTTCCACTACCTGCTTTCATTTCTGCCAGTCCCGTTCCAACAATATCACGAGCAAAACCCGGCTCAGAACGACACGCATCCAAAATCATAATATTGTTCTTTTCCGGATGAGCATCCATATAATCTTGTACAACTCTCATTCCCACAAGTTGCGTTGCCACAAAAATTGCTTTAATTGGATTATATGTATAGTCAATAGGAACAAAATAATTCTCTCCATCTATTTGTACACCATGTCCCGTATAATAAAGCAACACTGTCGAATATAGGTCTGCATTCTTAAGAAATTCAGAAATAATATTGAACAATTCCGCTCTATTTTGATTTTCTGCAAAAAAGACATCGAAATTCAACCGTTCTAGGGCACCGCGCATATCCTCTCCGTCTTTCTTACATGACTTCAATTTAGGCTGCGTAATGTACGCAGAATTGGCAATTACCAATGCCACACCTTTTTTATTTATCATTCTTCAATTCCCCGTATCGTTTAAAAAATATATTAAAGACGTTTGCTCCATGCCATCCACATTTGGAACCGCACGGTCATAAATCATGCCATTAAACAAATCATCGAAATTCAACTTTCCTTCTCTGTACAGATCATACATCGGAACGCAATCACTTCTAAATGTGGCTGGAATCAACTGTACAAGTGCAAATAGTTTCTTCATTTCTGTAATGTGTTCTTCCAGTCGTTCTTTTCTAAAGCTCTTGATATCTTCTGACAGCATTGCATCGGTGTACAAAGGGAACATAATAAAAAACTTAATAATGGACTGCCAATCTTACACAAAGTACCGCCCAAACGAGACTACGGGCGGTATTTTTGTATCTTGGCGGAGAAAGGAGGAACTTCCCACGGGGGCTTGACTGAAAAGTTGAGCCCCTTTTTTTACGCCCAAAAACAGGAGGTAAATGCTTATGGCAGATGATAAAACCACGAAAATGCCGGAGCAGCCGGTAACGGATACCGGGCCGGGCAAGGAAACTCCGCCCGAGCCGGAGAAAACGCCTACTCCCCCGGAGGCCGAAAAAAAGACGGAACAGCAGGCAAAGAGCCCGCAGGTGTCCGTCTATGACTTCGCTGAAATTATGAAAGGAAAGAAAGCCGAGGAACGGGCGGCAGCTTCCGGCGGGGAAAGGCCTGCCCCGGCAAAAACGGAGAAACCGGAAAAGCAGCCGGAGGCTCCGAAAAAGGCCGAAGGAAAACAGGAAAAGCCCAAAGAGCCCGAGCAGCCGAAGCGCCGGGGCCGTCCTCCGAAAGAGGATAAGGACAAGGCCGCCGCTCCGAAGCCCAAAGCCCCCGCACAGAAAAAGCAGGAAAAGGCACCCAAAGAGAAACCGGAGAAAAAAGCGGCTCCCACGGTGCAGGCCGCTCCCGCTCCGAAGGAACCCGAGGGGCCGAAGGAGGCTCCCCGCCGTGGCGAGGAACAGATCGTATATATCAAGCTGAACGAGCTCCACGCCTTCAAGAACCATCCCTTTGAGGTCCGGGACGATGAAGAAATGCGGGCTATGGTGTCCAGCGTCAAGGACAAGGGCGTGACCCAGCCCGCTATCGTCCGTCCCCGTGAGGATGGCGGCTATGAGATCGTGTCCGGCCACCGCCGCCAGAAGGCCAGCGAGCTTGCCGGATATGCGGATATGCCCTGTATCGTCCGCAACCTGACGGACGATGAAGCCATCACGCAGATGGTGGAGGACAATCTGAACCAGCGCGAAGAAATCCTCCCCAGCGAG
>UMIR01007664.1_pt1 | contig 8712 bp, 9 predicted proteins | sample 1965841 | NCBI WGS metagenome assembly UMIR01 (sample SAMEA4836130, study PRJEB28245) | human gut metagenome | biome: gut microbiome; material: fecal sample | place: Denmark | collected 2008 | reverse complement strand
CGCCGCCGAGGTGCGGGCGCTGCAGCGGAAGGGTCTGCGGGTCTCCGCCGTCTTTATGGGCGAAGATGCCAGCGCCGCCGACGCCTCCCGCATCTACGGCAAGAACATGGCCCGCATCCGGGGCATGGACCAGCTGGCCCGGGCCGCAGGCCGACTCATCCAGAACGAGATACGGGAGCTGGGCGACTGAATCATAATAATGTACGGGGCCGCTGTGCAGTTGTATCTGCTGCCAGCGGCCCCGTATTTTTGTTGTCGCTCACAACCATCTTGTTTTGCATTGCAGAAGAATCAAAAAGTTTTTTGGTTTATTTGCAAACTTATAGTTGTATTCTGGCGTAATTTATGATATACTACAACCAACGAAGGGCCGCACGCCTACACATCACCCCGCGCCCACAGGAAGGAGAACCGCTATGGATGCCGCACGTTATTTTGAAGAGATGCATCTTGCCATGTCCAGCCAGAAGCCTGAGTACCGCCTTGTGCTCAGCGTCAAGGTCCAAGACCTCGGAGGCGCAGACGCTTATCTCGAGCTGCGGCAGGAGCCGGTCAGCGGCAAGGCCCGGGTGTTCTATTCCACGATGGGACGTCAGAAGCTGAACTTCCAGCTCGTCCGCAAAGGGTGGCAGAGCTGCCACAACGCCTCGGGCGAGCTGACGGGGCGCTTCCCCGCCACCGCCGACGGTCTGCTGGCCCAGACGGATTTCTCTGCTTTTGTCCGGGACGACGCCCTCGACAGCGGCCGGATGGCGCGCATTCTGGACGTTCTGGCCCATACTGCCGGTGGTTGTGGGGCCGTCGCCCCCTCTGCCGCCCGGGAGGGTGCGCTCATCACGGTGGAGCGGTTCGTGGGCCGTCCCGCCCATTGGAGCTATTGGAGCACCCGCGCCGCCGAACAGCTGAACATCGCGGCCATCCTCTGCTGGCTGGGCGACTACCTCGCCGGGGCCGAGCGCCGCACCCTGCAGAGCTGCCCGGAGGCCATGCAGCTTGCCGCCGCATGGCAGTCTGCGCTTTTCGCTCCCCTGCCCCAGACGGCTCAGCGGCCTCAGCCTGTACAGTCCCGGCCCGTCCGCCGTGCGCCTGTGGTCGAGAACAAACGCTGGCAGAGCATCCTCGCCGTGCTGGCGACGGTGTAAAAGAAAAGCTTCCCACGAAGGGAAGCCTTTACAGTCATAATTCTTATTTCCATCCTCTGGCCGTAGGGTCGAGCATCTCGGCGGCAGAGTAGATAAGGGCGTTGCAGATGGCGGCGGCCACATTGCTGCCGCCCTTGCGGCCCATCGCCACGATGGCCGGTACATCATGCTTTTCGCAGACGGCGAAGAGCCGCTCCTTGCTCTCCACCACGTTCACAAAGCCCACCGGCACACCGATGACCAGTGCGGGCCGCAGGCCGCTTTCGATTTGTTCTGCAATCGTCAGCAGAGCCGTGGGCGCGTTGCCGACGGCGAGGATGGCCCCGGGATGCTCCTGTGCTGCCTTTTTCATCGCCGCGACGGCCCGGGTGGTGCCTGCCTCTTTTGCGGCGGCGGCCACCTCGGGGTCAGCCATATAACAGCAGGCCGTGCCGCCCAGCTTCGCCAGACCGGGCTTGGTGATGCCGGCCAGCGCCATATTTGTATCGGTCACGATGACGGCCCCGGCGTGGAGGGCCTTGACGGCCTGCTCCACCGCGCGGGGGGTGAAGTGGAGATTCCGCGCATAGTCGAAGTCGGCGGTGGTGTGGATGACCCGCTTGACCACGGCTTCGTGCTCGGGCGGCGGGGTCATGCCCATCATTTCCAGCTCTTCGGTGATGATGTGGAAGCTCGTCCGCTCAATGTCAGCAGGTAAATGATGCTGCGGCGTCAATATTCTATCCCCTTTCGTGCTTTTATCCCCTTCTGGTAGGGGTGGCGGTGGCATTTCATCTCGGTGGAGTAGTCGGCGGTGTCCAGCATCCACTGGGGCGGCGTGTGGGCCGTCAGGACGCACTCACACCCAGCAGGCCGCTCCAGAACGGCCTTTTTTAATAGATCGACGTCCACCATATCCAGCTCTTCTGCGCTCCCGGCTTCGTCCAGTATCAGCAGGTCGGCAGGCTGTGCTATGGCGGCGGCGAGATTCTGGTTTTGCAGTTCCCGGGTCGCGGCCTTTTCCTCCGGCGTCATCTGAAAGACGAATTTCTGCCCGGCCTTGCCCCGGTAGATCTCCGCGCCAAGCTGGGCCAGAAGCGGGATCTCGCCGCTGTTCCCGCCCTTCAAAAACTGGACGATGACCACCCGCTTCCCGGACCCCAGCGCACGGAGCGCAAGACCCATAGCGGCGGTGGTCTTCCCCTTTCCGTCGCCCCAGTACAGATGCAAAAGTCCCTGTTCCATTCAGCGCTTCTCCATTCCCATCGCGGCATACACCGCGTCCATATCCAGCGCCCCACGCACGCCGTCGGCCAGGATGTCGAACTGCTGGCGGCGGTACTCTTCCATCGGGATGAGGGCCGCGTCGGAGGGGTCGATGCCCTTCCGGCGGCAGAGCCAGCCCGCCAGCGCCTCGGTCAGCGTGCCGGTGTCGAACAGACCGTGGAGGTAGGTGCCGAACACATTGCCCTGCACACAGCCCTCCCGGCCTCCGTCGGGGTAGTGGGCGAAAGGTTCGCCCTCAGCCTCGGTCACGCCGGTGTGAATCTCGTAGCCTTCCAGCTCTGCACCCGCAAAGGGGGCGGCGGCGACGGTCGCTTTGACCTGTGCGCGGCGCTTCTGCTCGCTGAACACGGTCCGGGTGGGCAGCAGACCCAGCCCCCGCAGAGTCTGCGGCCGGCCGCTCTCGCTGCCGGTGGGGTCGTCGAGGGTCTGGCCCAGCATCTGGTAGCCGCCGCAGACGCCCAACACCGGCGTGCCTTTCGCGGCCAGCTTGAGCAAAGCCGTTTCCAGCCCGCACTGCCGCAGCCAGAGCAGGTCGTCCACCGTGTTTTTCGTGCCCGGCAGCAGGATGAGGTCGGGTGCGCCCAGCTCATGAGCATTCGAAACATACCGCACGCCCAGCAGCGGGTGCTGTTCCAGCGGCATGAAGTCCGTAAAATTGGACAGATGCGGCAGACGGATGATCGCCGCATCCAGCGGCTTTTTGCCGCCCCGCATCTCGAGGCGCTGGCTCAGGGAGTCCTCGTCCTCGATGTCCACCTTCAGGTACGGTACGACGCCCACCACGGGCAGATGGGTCTTTTCTTCCAGCATCGAAAGGCCGGGACGCAGAATTTCTACGTCTCCACGGAATTTATTGATGACGAGTCCCTTGATGCGCCGGCGTTCTTTTTCTTCCAGCAGCTCCACCGTGCCGTATAGCTGGGCGAACACGCCGCCCCGGTCGATGTCGCCCACCAGAAGCACCGGCGCGTCCACCATCTCGGCGAGGCCCATGTTCACGATGTCCTCGCTCTTGAGGTTGATTTCCGCCGGGCTGCCCGCGCCCTCGATGACGATGACGTCAGCCTCCTCGGCGAGGCTGTCATATGCCTTCAGGATGTCCGGCACCAGCTGCCGTTTCGTGCGGAAATACTCCGACGCTTTCATCTGGCCCCGCACCTCGCCGTTGACGATGACCTGACTGCCCACGTCACTGCTGGGCTTCAGGAGGATGGGGTTCATCCGCACGTCCGGCTCGACACCGGCGGCCTGCGCCTGCACCACCTGCGCCCGGCCCATCTCGAGGCCGTCTTTGGTGACGAAGCTGTTCAGAGCCATGTTCTGGCTCTTGAACGGCACGGCGCGCAGGCCGTCCTGCGCAAAAATGCGGCAGAGCGCCGCGCAGAGCAGACTTTTGCCTGCACCGCTCATCGTACCCTGCACCATGATGCATTTTGCCCTGCTCATCCCAGCACCTCTTTCATAAGTTCCAGCAGCCGGGCGTTCTCGGGGGCCGTGCGCACCGCCGTGCGGTACCACTCCGGCCCGAGGCCCGGATAATTCGCGCAGCTGCGCACCTGTGTTCCCAGCGGGCGAAGCCTCTCGTTCAGGTCGGCGGGCGCGCGGAAGAGCAGATAGTTTGCCTTTCCATCGATGACCCGCAGGCCCAGCGCCCGCAGGCCCGCCGTCAGAACGGGCCGCTGCCGGGCGATAAGGGCGCGCACCTCGTCCACATAAGCGGTTTCTTTCAGGGCCGCGACGCCTGCCGCCTGCGCCAGACTGGATACGGCCCACGGCTGGCCCGCTGTCTGCATTTTTTCCAGAAGCGTTTCGTCGCCGCAGAGGCAGTAACCCAGCCGGACGCCGGCCATGCCGTAGAGCTTGGTGAAAGCTTTCAGGATGACGAGGTTCCCACTTTCCAGCAGAGGCTTCGCGGTCCACCCGTCGGCGTCGGGCAGAAAGTCCAGAAAGCACTCATCTACGGCCAAAATCGCGCGGCACTCCTCGCACCGGCACAGCAGCTTTTTCACCAGTTCGGGTGAGGCCAGCTGCCCAGTCGGGTTGTTCGGCTGGCAGAGGAACACCATGTCGATGCTCTCGTCCACGGCGTCCACGAGGGCGTCCGTCGGGGCGAAATCATTCGCTTTATCGAGGAAGAAGCGTTTCACTTCGCACCCCACCGTATCCAATGCAGAGGCGTACTCGGCAAAAGTCGGGGCTGTCACCAGCGCCTTATGGGGCTTTACGGCCCAGACCAGCCGGAAGATGAGGTCTGCCGCGCCGTTGCCGCAGAGGATATGCTCCTGCGGCACACCCTCGGCTAGGCTCAGCGCCGCCCGCAGGGTACGGCAGAGGGGGTCGGGGTAGCGGTCGGCCAGAGGCAGTGCATCCCGGATGGCCTGCGCCACCCCTTCGGGCAGACCGAGTGGGCTGACGTTCGCCGAAAAATCCAGCGCGTCGCGGCCAAAGCGTTCGCGGTAGCCCATCCAGTCACCGCCGTGGACCAGTTGTTTCATCCCAAGAACCCCCGTATCGCACATCCAAACGCCAGCGCAAACCCGCTGGCTACATACATCATCCGATCTGCCCGCAGAATATCCTCCGGCTCGATGGGCCGCAGCGGATCGCCGATGGTGGGCTTCGGATAATATTCCCCGAAATAGTAGGCCGGCCCGGCCAGCTGAACGCCCAGCGCGCCCGCGCAGGCGCTCTCAGTCTGGGCGCTGTTGGGGCTTGCGTGATTGCGGCGGTCCCGCCGCCAGATACGCCATGCGCCCTTGGCGTCATTGCGGGTGAACGCCGCCGCCATGATCCAGAGCAGCGCCGCCAGACGGCTCGGGATATAGTTCGCCACATCGTCCAGTTTTGCAGCGGCACGGCCAAAGTAGAGATATTTTTCGTTTTTGTAGCCCAGCATACTGTCCATGGTGTTGATGGCCTTGTAGGTCAGGGCCAGCGGCGCACCGCCCAGCAGCATATAAAGCAAAGGCGCAATGACGCCGTCGCTGGCGTTCTCGGCCACCGTCTCCACCGCCGCTTTGGTCACGCCCTCGGCAGTCAAGGCTTCCGTGTCGCGGCCCACGATGCGGCTCACGGCCTTCCGGGCAGCGGGCAGGCTGCCTTTTTTCAGCTCGACATAGACATTCGTGCTCTCCTGCACCAGCCCCTTTGCGGCCAGCGCCTGCCCGCACCAGAACATCTGGACGGCCAGCCCCAGCAGAGGGTGGAGCATCGCCGCGCCCCAGCAGACAAGGCCCGTGAACAGCAGCGTTTCTACCGGCAGGCAGAACGCCAGCACCGCGCCGCCCAGCAGCTCGCCCTGAGGCGTTTTGGGCAGGCGGGCGCGGAGGAATTTTTCCAGCCGGGAGATGGCTTTTCCCATGTACACCACCGGGTGGGGCAGCCATGCCGGGTCGCCGAAAATGGCATCCAGCACGAAGCCTCCCAGCACAGCCCAGGCGGTCATCATACGCCGGCCTCCGCGTCTTTCGTGTACTGCACGGTCTTCACGAGGTGGAGCTGGCGCTTCTCGGCCCAGTCGGCGGCATCCAGCACATAGCCGCCCGCGTTGGGGCCGCACCACGCATAATAACCGCGCCTGGGCAGGGCGTACCGCTCCATGGCCGCCATCTGGGTGCCGCCGTGGGCCAGGATGACCAGCAGTTCTTCGCCGTCGGCCAGCGCCTTGTCCACCAGAGCAGAGAAGGCATTGCAGATGCGGTTCGAGAAGTCGTCCTTCCGCTCACCGTCGGGGCATTTGCTCTCGCAGTTGGCCTGCACCCACGCCTGATAATCGGCGTCGTGCTCCATCTCGACGTAGTTTTTGCCCTCGAAGCTGCCGAAGCACATCTCCTGCAGGTCCTTCACGACCACAAGCTCTGCCTCCGGGAAGAGCACCCGGGCCGTCTGGGCCGTCCGCTGCAGCGGGGTGATATAGACCACCTTCGGGTCGATGTCGGCCCGGCGCAGCTGGCTCAGACCCTCCGCCGAGAGCGGGATGTCGCGCTGGCCCTGATAGCGCTTCTGGGCGTTGTATTCGGTCAGGCCGTGACGCAGCAGATAAATCAACATTGGGGTAATTCTCCTTTCAATACCGTCGGGATGCCGCAGAACATCTGCACCACGCAGTCGGCGCGCTCTGCCAGCAGGCAGGCCAGCCGTCCGGCGGCCTCCCGCCCGGTGCGCTCCTCAGCATCCATCGGGACAACACCGCCGCCGACCTCGGTGGCGATGACAATATCATATTCCGCCAGCTCCCGGGCCAGCGTTTCGAGCTGCTCCGGGGTCTGAGTCTCGGCGGCGGCGTCCTGCACATCGGCGATGATGCTGCCCCGGAAGTTCCGCGCAAAGGTGCGCTTGCCGCTGTAGAGCGGCCCTGTGATGAACATCATTTACAGCACTCCTCCCCACTGACTGACGGCCAGCGCCGCCAGCATCCACAGCTCGGCCCGCTGTAAAAACCACCCGGCCAGGTCGCCGGTGATGCCGCCAAACTGCTTTTTGGCCACGAAATAATAGCGCCACAGCGCCAGAAGCGCCGCCGCCGCCAGCCCGCCGCCGCCCAGCGCCGTCAGCGCCAGGATGAGCAGAGCCGACAGGCCGCAGAGGAAGCGGCAGACGGTCTGCTTGTCGGCCGCTGTGGCAAAAGTATGGGCGAGGCCGGTGTCTTTCGCCAGCGGGAACGCCGCCACGGCAAAGCCCGACAGCGCCCGCTCCAGCACCAGCGCCAGCGTCCAGCACAGGCCCGCCCGGGGTGTGAACCGCACACTGCCGCAGAGGCCGAAGTAGGCCACAAAGTAGCAGCACAGCCGGATGACAGCGAAGGCCCCACAGTGGGAGTCTTTCAGAATTTCAAGCTTTTTTTCGCGGTCGCCGTAGCTCGAGAGGGCGTCCGAAGTGTCGGCGTAGCCGTCGAGATGGATGCCGCCGGTGACGGCCACCGGCACGAGGCAGAACGCCGCCGACCGGGCCAGCTCCGGCAGGGGCAGGACGCCGCAGAGGCACCACAGCCCGCCGCACACCAGCCCGATGAGGGGGAAGGCACACATGGCGTACCGCATATTTTTTTCGTTCCACTCGAACTGCGGCACCGGCAGGGCCGAAAACATCGCAAAGGCCACCGCGATGGTCTGCAAAACAGTCACAGCTTTTCTCCCCCTTTGTAGTACACCGGCAGGCCGCAGACCACCCGGCAGACGTTGTCCGCCCGGGCGGCGAAGGCGTTGTTCACCTGCGCCAGCGCCAGCAGATACTGGTCGGTGTCGCCTGCGTAGTCGGCACCGCCGCTGAACACCTCGTTCGATACGACGATAAGGTGATCACACCCGGCGGCGAGGCGTTCCAGCCCGGCCAAAACGGCCTCGGCGGTGTGCTTTCCTGCTCCGCCGGGGCTGTAAAGCTCGTTGGCGACGAGGTTGCCGAGGTCTTCCAGCAGGACGGTCCCCCGGCCGGGCAGGGGCAGACGGTCGAGGTGGAGCGGGCATTCCAGCGTTTCGAACTGCTTTTGCGCCCGCATTTTCCGGTGCTTTTCCACCCGGGCAGCGCACTCGGCATCCCAGACCTGCATGGTGGCGAGGTAATAGCGAGGCAGGCCGGTCTTAAGCACAAGGCTCTCGGCGTAGGCGCTTTTGCCGCTGGCCGCGCCGCCGAGCACCAGCGTCAGCATCCCGCACCCTCCTGCGGCGTGTAGGCTTCGATGCCGCCTTCTTCAAAGGAATAACAGCCATCGTAGACGGCCAGCGCCATGTCCCACAGCGGAATGGCGGCCACCGCGCCAGTGCCTTCGCCCAGATGCAGGCCCGCCGTGATGAGGTTTTTTTTGTTCAGAGCGTCCAGCACCAGCTTTGCGGCCGGCTCGGTGGAGCAATGGCTTGCAAAAACAGCCTTGGCCGCTGCCGGGCAGAACCGGACAGCGCAGAGCGCCGCCACACAGCTGATGAAACCGTCGGCCAGCACCGGCACACCTTCCAGCGCACCGCCGAGGAAGACGCCGCAGAGCCCGGCGATGTCGAAGCCGCCCAGCTTTGCCAGCACGTCCAGTGCATCGGCAGAGTCGGGCTGATTTTTTGCGATGCCGCGATGGATGGCGTCGATCTTCCGGGCAAGTCCCTCGTCCGAAAGGCCCGCGCCCCGGCCTGTCATCACTTCGACGGGCTGGCCCAGCAGCACAGCGGCCACGGCGCTGGATGTCGTGGTGTTGCCGATGCCCATCTCACCGGTGGCCAGCAGGCCGACGCCCGCTTTCTTCTGCTCCTGCACCAGCCGGATGCCCCTGCCGATGGCCTCCACAGACTCAGCCCTGCTCATGGCCGGGCCGAGGGTGAAG
>UMIR01020513.1_pt1 | contig 8995 bp, 7 predicted proteins | sample 1965841 | NCBI WGS metagenome assembly UMIR01 (sample SAMEA4836130, study PRJEB28245) | human gut metagenome | biome: gut microbiome; material: fecal sample | place: Denmark | collected 2008 | reverse complement strand
AAAACCCAAAAATTACCGGGTCTGGCCGTTGCCGTGGATGATGTACTTGTAGCTGCACAGCTCGCCGAGGCCCATGGGTCCCCGGGCGTGGAGCTTCTGGGTGGAGATGCCCATCTCACAGCCAAGGCCGAACTCTCCGCCGTCGGTGAAGCGGGTGGAGCAGTTGACGTAGACGGCGGCACTGTCCACTGCCGCCGTGAAGAGGGCAGCGTGGGCGTCAGTCCGGGTCAGGATGGCTTCGCTGTGGCCGGTGGAGTGAGCCGCGATGTGGGCGATGGCTTCCTCCACGCTGTCCACGACTTTCACCGCAAGGATGTAGTCGAGGAACTCCGTGTCGAAGTCCTTCGGCCCGGCAGGGGTACCGGGGATGAGGGCGGCGGTGCGCTCGTCCAGCCGCAGTTCCACCGGGTGCAGACCCTTGGCGGTGCGGTCGGGGCCGAGGCGCTGGGCCAGCTTCGGCAGGAACTCAGCGGCGATGGCGCTGTGGACGAGGCAGACTTCCTCGGCGTTGCAGACGCTGGGGCGGCTGGCCTTGGCGTTCTCGATGATGTCCAGCGCCTTGGTCTGGTCGGCGGTGTCGTCCACGAAGATGTGGCAGATGCCGGTGCCGGTCTGGATGCAGGGGACTTTCGCGTTCTCGACGCAGGCACGGATAAGTCCGGCCCCGCCGCGCGGGATGAGCAGGTCCACATAGCCGACGGCGGTCATCAGGGCGTTGGCCGAGGCATGGGTGGTGTCCTCAATGAGGCAGACTGCTGTTTCAGGCAGACCGTTTGCCCGCAGACCCTGCCGCAAGGTCTGAACGATGGCGTTGGCCGAGCGCCACGCCTCTTTGCCGCAGCGGAGGATGCAGACATTGCCGCTCTTGATGGCGAGGGCGGCAGCATCGCTGGTGACGTTGGGGCGGCTCTCGTAGATGATGGCGATGACGCCCATCGGCATGGCAGTCTTCTCGATGACGAGGCCATTGGGACGCTCGATGTGGCTCAGCACCCGGCCCACCGGGTCGGGCAGGGCGGCAACGTCCCGGATGCCCTTGGCCATGGCCTCGATGCGTTGGGGCGTCAGGGCGAGGCGGTCCAGCATGACGTCGCTGATGTGCCCCTTGGCGGCGGCCATGTCCTCGGCGTTGGCGGCGAGGATGGCGTCCATGGACTCAGGGGCGCAGAGGGCATCAGCCATCCCGAGAAGGGCAGAATCACGGGTGCCGCTGTCCGAAAGGGCAACGGCAGTCTTGGCCCCGCGGGCGGCTTCCAGAATTTCCTGTGTGGTCATGTTATGCCTCCTGTCTGTGGGCCGCAAAGCGGGTGCCTGCGGCACGGCCCTCGGCGATGTCATAGAGCAGCTCGGGGTGGGCGCCATTCGCGATGACCATGTCAGCTCCGCTGGAGGTCACCATCCGGGCGGCCCGGAGTTTGGTGGACATTCCGCCGGTACCCAGCGCCGAGCCGGCTCCGTCGGCCAGCGCCATCACTTCGGGCGTGATGTCCTCCACCAGCGGGATGAGCTTTGCGTCCGGGTGGGTGTGGGGGTTGGCAGTGTAGAGGCCGTCGATGTCGCTCAGCAGCACCAGCAGATCAGCTTTGATGCAGCAGGTGACGATGGCGGCGAGGGTGTCATTGTCGCCGATGGAGGTGATCTCGTCGGTGGCGACGGTGTCGTTCTCGTTGATGATGGGCAGTGCGCCCAGCTCCAGCAGACGGGTGAGGGTGTTCTGGATGTTCTCACGGCGGCTGGCGTGCTCGATGTCCACACCGGTGAGCAAAATCTGCGCCACCGTGTGGTCGTAGGCGCTGAACAGCCGGTCGTAGGTGTACATCAGCTCACACTGACCCACGGCGGCACAAGCCTGCTTGGAGGACATATCGGTAGGGCGGGCGGAAAGCGACAGCTTGCCCACACCCATGCCGATAGCACCCGACGACACGAGGATGACCTCATGTCCGGCGTTCTTCAAATCGCTGAGCACTTTCACCAGCTCTTCGGTGTGGCGGATGTTCAGCCGCCCGGTGGAGTGGGCCAGTGTGGAGGTGCCGACTTTGACTACGATGCGCATAGATCAACCCTTTCCCATCTCTTTGGTCTTGTTGTAGGAGGCGATGACGGCGTCCATCACCGCGCCCCGCAGGCCCTTTTCTTCCAGCACCCGCACGCCCTGGATGGTGCTGCCGCCGGGGCTGCACACGGCGTCCTTGAGTGCGCCGGGGTGTTGGCCGCTCTCAAGCACCAGCTTTGCGCTGCCCAGGACCATCTGGGCGGCGTACTCCTGCGCCTTGGCACGGGGCAGGCCGCAGGCCACGCCGCCGTCGGCCAGCGCCTCGATGAACTGGTACACCCAGGCCGGGCCGCAGCCGGACACGCAGCTGGCCGCGTCGATGAGGCTTTCCGGCACAGCATCCAGCCGCCCGGCGGGGGCCATCAATTTCAGGAACTCGGCCTCTTCCTCGGCGGTGACGTTGGAGGTGCAGTACTGGATCATACCGGCCCCCACCGAAGCGGGCGTGTTGGGCATGATGCGGATGACGGGGCAGTCGCTGCCCGCCATCTCCTGAATGCGGGCGATGGACAGGCCCGCCGCCATGCTGCACAGCACGAAGCGGCTGGGCCGTTCGGCCAGCGTAAAGCGGAGCGGTGCCAGCAGCTCCTCCATCATCTGGGGTTTGACGGCTAAGAAGATGAGGTCGCAGCGGCCTGCCACCTCGTCGTTGATGGTGGTGTTGCAGCCCAGCTCAGCGGCCAGAGCCTCTGCCTTGGCGGCGGTGCGGTTGGCGAGCCAGACGTTCTGCGGGTCTGCCGCCTTGCAGACGGCCCGGGCGATGGCTCCGCCCATGTTGCCGCAGCCTAAGAAACCGATGGTATTCAGCATAAGAAAACCCTCTTTCCCAATCAAAAGAACAGGGGAGATGCCCCCTCTGTGTCTCCATTGTAAGCAGGGCCGGGGGAGAAATCAAGAGGAAAGCCGGAAAATGTCAAAGCTTTTCGGAAAGCTCCTGATAGACGCGCTGCGGCGGCGCAGCTTTTTTGCTGTCCAAATCTTAAGAAAACATAAAAAGTTCATGAAAAAGTCGAAAAAGGTGCTTGCACCTGCACGGGCAGATGAGGTATCATAATAGATAGAAGTTGGAAAACTCCGCACAGAACGGGGCAAACGCGAAAGGATGGGCATTCTCGTGGCACAGACGACAAAACGCGCGCTGGAAGCATCGCTCAAAAAGCTGCTGCTCCGCAAGCCGCTGAATAAGATAACGATAAACGACATTACCGAGGACTGCGGCGTGAACCGCATGACCTTTTACTACCATTTCAAGGATATTTACGATTTGGTGGACTGGATCCTGGTGGAGGATGCCACAGAGGCACTGGAAGGCCATCAGGACTTTGAGACGTGGAGCGACGCCTTCCGCGATATGCTGGAAAAGGTGCAGGCCAACCGGGTGCTGGTGCTGAATGTCTACCGCTCCATCAGCCGGGAACAGGTGGAGCAGTATCTCTATAAAATGCTTGACCCTCTGCTGCGGATGTTTGTAGAGCGTGAAAACATCCCGGTGCAGGAAGAGGACAAGCAGTTCATCATTGATTTTTATAAGTATGGCTTTGTGGGCATGGTGCTGGAATGGATACGCCGCGATATGAAGATCGAACCGGCCATCATGGCCGAACGGCTCAACATCATGATGCATGGTGATTTGAAGCGGGCGCTGCTGCGCTTCAGCACCGACGGCAGAGCATCAAAAATCGACGACTGATAAAAATTTGAACAAGCAGAGCAGGATGATAGAAAAACTATCACCCTGCTTTTGTTGCTTATAGAACCTTTGTCGGAAAAATGTTAAAGTATTGTCAAAACAAAGGGCTGGCAAAGACCCGCACAAGGAGGCAGACTTTTATGAGTATCGCGTTGGAGTCGTTGAGCCATAAGGTACAGCGTACCGCTGTCGGAACGATGGTGGATGTGGCACTGGCTCATGTCAGAAAAGACCGTCAGAAGGCGTTTGCCGAGATGGTGGACGTCGCCAAGCAGTTCTATGGCGACTCGTTCAGCGAGGAGACGTATGAGCACGCCCGCGCAGTGCTGACCGATGCGGACAGCAAGTGGTCAAAGCTCATCAACTGTGTGCTCGACCAGACCGCGCCCAGCGTGGCACGCACCACGGCACTCAACCTTGGCTATGAGGCGTTCTTCCGGGGGACAAAGACCATCCGCGAGAATCGCACAAAGTACCACTGCAACATTCCGTGGCTGATCCTGTTCGACCCCACTTCGGCTTGCAATATGCACTGCGTGGGATGCTGGGCGGGCGAGTACGGCCACAAAAACAACCTCAGCTTTGAGGATATGGACAAAATCATCACCGAGGGCAAGGAGCTGGGGGTCTATCTCTATATGCTCACCGGCGGCGAGCCTCTGGTGCGGAAGGCGGATATTCTCCGTCTGGCAAAAAAGCACAACGATGTGCAGTTTGCGATTTACACGAACTCTACCCTCATCGATGAGCCGTTCTGCGAAGAGGTCGTAAAACTGGGCAATATCGCCTTCATGCTCTCGATCGAGGGAACTCCCTCTACCAATGATGCCCGGCGGGGCGACGGCCACTATGCCGCTGTCATGAATGCGATGGACTTGCTCAAGGCCCACGGGATCCTTTTTGGCACCTCCATCTGCTATACCAGAGACAATCTCGAAGCCGTCACCAGCGACCTCTTTATGCGGATGCTCTGCGACAAGGGTGCGCACTTCGGGTTCTACTTCCACTATATGCCGGTAGGCAACGAGGCTGCGCCGGAGCTGATGCCCACGCCTGCTCAGCGCAAGTACATGATCGAGCGCATCCGGTATCTCCGCTCAGAAAAAAGCGATATTCCGTTTTATCCGATGGACTTCCAGAACGATGGCGAGTTTGTGGGCGGATGCATTGCGGGCGGACGCAACTATTTTCATATCAATTCGGCGGGCGATGCAGAGCCGTGCGTCTTTATCCACTATTCCAACGCCAACATCCACGACAGCAGCATCCTCGATATTCTCCGCAGCCCGCTCTTCATGGCTTACCACAACGGCCAGCCCTTCAATAAAAACCATCTGCGTCCCTGCCCGATGCTGGAAAACCCCGAGCTTCTGCGCCAGATGGTGCATGACACCGGTGCTCACAGCACCGACTTGCAGTCGCCCGAGAGCGTAGACCACCTCTGCGACAAATGCGGTGCATATGCTGCCGACTGGCAGCCTGTAGCCGACGAGATCTGGTCGCACGTCACCCTCAGGGAGAGCCGGTACGAGAATTACAAGGATTGGGAACCGGCTCATTCCACTGCTCAAGCGAAATGACTTTATCGGTCTTTCAAAGATAAAAATGCGCAGAAAAGCCCCCATCTTCACCGGCTGAGGCAGCCGGGAGGATGGGGGCTTTATCTTGTTATTTTATTCTTCGCCGGAATCAATGACGATTTCGGTTTCCGTTCTTTCATCTTCTACAGGCGCGGGAGCCGGGTCGCCGGGATCGCCGAACTCGTCGTGGTAGACGGTCATCTGGTCGAGCTGGCCGTTGCGGCGCAGGCCGTGGAAGACCAGCTTCTTGATGACGTCATAGATGACGGCGAACAGCGGCACGCCCACGATCATGCCCACGAAGCCCCACAGACCGCCGAACAGCAGAATGGAGAAGAGCACCCAGAAGCTCGAAAGGCCGGTGGTGTTGCCCAGGATCTTCGGGCCGATGACATTGCCGTCCAGCTGCTGGAGCACCAGCACGAAGAGCACGAACCAGATGGCCTTGATGGGGCTCTGGATGAGGATGAGCAGCGTTGCAGGCACGGCACCGATGAAGGGGCCGAAGAAGGGGATGACGTTGGTGACGCCGATGATGACCGACACCAGCAGCGCGCTCGGAAACTTGAAGATGATGCAGGCAAAGTAGCAGAGCACACCAATGATGGCGGAGTCCATGATCTTGCCGTTGATGAAGCCGCCGAACATCTTGTCTGCGTAGAGGACTTCCTCCTGGATGAGCTGCGCCCAGTGGGGCTTAACGACGCTGTAGAGGATCATTTTGGCCTGTTTGGCGAACTTTTTGCGGCTGGCCAGCAGGTAAACAGCGACGATAAGGCCGATGAGCAGGTTCTTGAACCAGGTCACCACATTCATGACGCCGACGCCCACACCGCTCAGGATGCCTTGTATATTCTGCAGCGAGGGGAGCAGGGTGGTGCGCAGAGTGGTCAGATTGTCAGCAATGGCATCGTAGGCATCGTTGAAATAACCCATCAGTGTCTCATTATCCAAGAAGACTTCCTGTGTGTTCACCCACCGCATGAACCGGGTAATGCTGGTCTGCGCGGTGTAGTAGAGGGAGGTGACGCTTGTGATGAGCTGCGGCACCACCATCATCACGAGGGCGTAGACCACCAGCACACCGAACAGCAGCGTCGCCGCAATGGCAAGCATATTGGCCATGCTGTGGAGCTTTTCGGGGAAGATACGGTGCAGAAAGCCCTCAATGGTGTTGCACACCGGCTTGAGCAGATAGGCGATGACGGCACCATAGATGAAGGGCATCAGGATGCCGGTCACCTTGGAGACCGCGTCGCCGAACCCGTCGAAGCGGTAGATGAAGAAGAAGAACAGGATGCTTAGACTTATCGCACCAAAGCCCGCGAGCATTCCGTAGACATAGGGCTTGATGTGCGGTTTTTTGTCCATCATGTGTGACTCCATTCCTGCCGCAGACGGCAGGAGCCGGTACGGCGATGTTTAGATTTTGTTGCTGCGGCGCCAGATGTGCATCTTCTCGGCCTCTTTGATAAGCTCCTCGCGGAAGTCGGGGTGTGCCACATTGATGAGGGCTTCGGCCTTCTCCCAGGTGGTCAGACCCTTGAGGTTGACGCAGCCGTATTCGGTGCAGAGGTAATGCAGATTGGCGCGGGTATCGGTGATGATGCTGCCGTTTTCCAGCGTGGGACGGATGCGGCTCTCGAGCTGACCGGTCTTCTTATTAAAGAAGGTAGAGGACAGGCAGATGAAGCTCTTGCCACCCTTGGAAAGGTATGCGCCCAGCACGAAGTCCAGCTGGCCGCCTGCACCGGAAATGTGCTTGACGCCGGCGCTCTCCGCATTCACCTGGCCGAACAGGTCGATGTCCACCGCATTGTTGATGGAGATGAAGTTGTCCAGCGCGGAGATGCTGCGGATGTCGTTGGTGTAATCGACGGGAGCAGACATACACTCGGGGTTGTTGTTGAGGTAGTCGTACATCTTCTGGGTGCCGGCACCGAAAGCGTAGACCTGACGGCCCTTGTCCAGCTGCTTGTGTGCGCCGGTGATCTTGCCGGCCTTGGCGATGTCCACGAAAGCGTCAACATACATCTCGGTGTGGACGCCCAGGTCCTTCAAATCGCTCTGGGCGATGAGGCTGCCGATGGCGTTGGGCATACCGCCGATGCCCAGCTGCAGGCAGGCACCGTTGGGGATCTGCGGCACGACGAGGTTTGCGACCTTCAAATCGACCTCGGAGGCGGGGCCGGCAGCGGCCATCTGGCCGATGGGCGGATTGTCGCCCTCCACGATGCCGGTGACCTGGGAGATATGGACACAGTTTTCCATACCACCGAGGCAGCGGGGCATATTGGTGTTGACCTCCACGATGATCTTCCTGGCCTTCTCACAGACGGCACCCAGATGGGAAGCGCTGGGGCCGAAGTTGAAGTAGCCGTGCTCGTCCATCGGAGTCACCTGGAAGACGGCGATGTCCAGCGGGTCGGGACTCTCGCGGTAGTAGCGGGGCAGCTCCGAATAGCGGATGGGGGAGTAGAACGAGAAGCCCTGTGCGATGGCTTTGCGCTCAATGCCGCCCATGTGCCAGCTGTTCCAGGTCATGTGGGCAGCGGGGTCGTCGATCTGGAAGATCTCAGGCACCCACATCAAGATGCCGCCGCGGAAATTGACGTTCTCCAGTTCGGGCAGGCGCTTGGCAAGGGCGGCGTCCACGGCCACGGGGGTGTTGACGCACCAGCCGTAATCCACCCAGTCGCCGCTCTTGACCAGAGAAGCAGCCTGTTCGGCAGTCATCTTTTTCTGGGCATACATTTCCATGAAATCCATTATAAACCATCCTCTCCTTTAAGAACATAAAAGAATTGTAAATTTATTATTCACAATTCTACGGGACAAAATCTTAGCCGGAAATTTACCGTTTCTTTCCAGTCCGGACACTGTCTTATCACACCCCGGCGGTATCCTTGGGGTCGGCAGGACAGGAGCCTCCGGCAGCGGCACACCTGCACAGCTTAGTTATAACATTAACAAACATTATAATCAAGCCCTCTTCCGCGAAAAAATGCCTCGCAGGACAATTTGACTAAATTTCTTAGGTATTTGTGGCGATTGTTTGGTATAGCAAAAACAATTTTTTTCGAAAAAGTACTTGATAAAATTTTGACGATATGGTTTACTAAGGGTGTACCAAGATGATGCGCCCCAGTGCGACGTTGATTGACTAAAAATTAACGATATTGCGATGGCGATGCGGTCTGGTACTTGAAGCAGAAACTGAAAAGTGCTATCATGGCAATACCAAATGCGCTTTTCCAAAGCGCGCAAATAAAGGAGACCATACCGATGGCAACAGCAGTTTACCCCGGGTCCTTCGACCCGGTCACGAGAGGACATCTCGACATCATCAAGCGAGCTGCAAAGATAAACGATCAGCTCATTGTGGCAGTGCTCATCAACAGCGCAAAGAACCCTCTGTTCACCGTAGAAGAACGGGTGGCGCTGCTGCGGGAGTGCTGCAAGGACATCCCGAATGTGACGGTGGAGAGCTTCGACGGCCTGACCGTGGAGTTCGCCAAGAAGCGCCACGCTTCGGTGATGGTGCGGGGCCTGCGGGCGGTGACGGATTTCGAAAACGAGATACAGCTCGCCCAGACGAACCACGCACTGATGCCCGGCATCGAGACGATGTTCCTTGCCACCAGCATCAAGTGGAGCTACCTTTCTTCC
>UMIR01019262.1_pt1 | contig 9310 bp, 7 predicted proteins | sample 1965841 | NCBI WGS metagenome assembly UMIR01 (sample SAMEA4836130, study PRJEB28245) | human gut metagenome | biome: gut microbiome; material: fecal sample | place: Denmark | collected 2008 | reverse complement strand
ACACCGTCAGGACGAGGCGGACAGCCTGCTTCTCAACAGCCTGCCCTCCGTCACCCGGCAGGCTACACGCACACAAACCGTCACCCGCAAGAAAAAAGGCCTTGCCGGACTGTTCGGCAAAAAGGAAACCGTACAAATGCCGGCATCCCCCAATGCCCTGCACAGCTTGAACGAGCGACTGATTTCCATGCAGAAGGAACGGCAGGAAGATCTCGATGATTATACGGACAGCCTGCGCATACGGAACAAGGAGCTGAACGGCAGGCTGTACACGCTGATTACCGCCCTTGACGAACAGACGGAAAAGGCATTCCAACAGAGGCAGGAAGAACTTCAGTCCTCCTACGAACGTTCCGTCATGACCGTTACGGGACTTGTCGTGTCAGCCATTCTCCTGCTCGTCTTCTCCTACCTGAAAATCCACCGGGACATCAAGGAGAAAGCAGCCAATAGGAAGGAACTGGAAGAACATGTGGTAAAACTGCAGCAATCGGTCAAGGCGAACGAGGAGCTTATCTCCAACCGTCACAGGATCATGCAGACTATCACACATGAGCTGCGCACACCGCTGTCCGTCATTATCGGTTATGCGGAGATGGCAGTGAATGAAACGGACACCGCCATCTCCCAGGATTATGCCCGGAAAGCCCTTCTGACCTCCCACCGCATGGTTTCCATGTTGGGCACGATGCTCGGTTATTTCCGTCTTGACAACGGCAAGGAACAGGCAAACTCCGTCCCGTTCTCCCTGCGGAGTGTATCTGATACCTTGCAAGCCGAGTTTACGCCGCTTGCCGGTAATAAAGGTCTGAAACTGTCCGTGGAATCCGAAAAGGACGAGGTGCTTTTCGGTGACAGGGAACGGCTCATGCAGGTCGGTGACAACCTGCTCTCAAATGCGGTCAAGTTCACCGAGACGGGCAGTGTCACCTTGAAAATGCACTATGGGGATGGAAAACTGTATCTTATTGTGGAAGATACCGGCAGCGGAATGAACAGCGAGGAGCAGGAACGCATATTCAATGCCTTCGAGCAGTTGCCGAACGCCGCCTCACAGGACGGTTTCGGTCTTGGATTGTCCATCGTGCAGCGTATCGTTAATATGCTCCGGGGGACAGTCGCCGTGGAAAGCATCAAAGGAAAAGGCACGCGTTTCACAGTGGTGCTTCCAATGAGCACTGCGGACAATATACCGGAGCAGATTGCCAAAACAATGCCGGTCTATTATTCCGAAACGTCCTTCTCGGTGATAGCCCTTGACGACAACGAATCCCTGCTTTCCATGATGAAGGAAATGTTTGCAAGGAACGGTGTCCGCTGCGATACGGTAAGCAACATCAGCGACCTTATGGAAGCCATACGCAACCGTGACTATGACCTGTTGATAACCGACCTGAAAATGCCGGAGACAAGCGGCTATGAGGTACTGGAACTGTTACGCTCGTCCAACGTGGGCAACTCAAAGGATATACCGGTGATTGTGGCTACCGCTTCAACGGGCTACGGCAAGGAAGAACTCACCGGCATGGGATTCTCCGGAGTCCTTCTCAAGCCATTCTCCATGCAGGAACTTATGGAGACATGTGCAGGTTGTATTACTACACCTGCGGAAACCGTAAAGCCAGACTTTTCCACACTGCTTTCTTGTGGAAACGAAAGCGTCCTGCTTGACAGGCTGGCAGAATCCACAATGGAAGAAATGCAGGCTGTAAGAGAAGCCGCAGAACGGAAAGATACGGAAGCCTTGTGCCATTGGATACATCACCTGAGAAGCTCATGGATGGTGTTGCGCACAGAAGCACCCCTGCATAAATTGCAGACTCTGCTGACAGAAAGTGGCCCCGACGAGAGGAAGATACACGAAGCCGTCATGGGAATACTTAAAACGGGAGACAATATCATACGGCTGGCAAAGGAAGAAAGGAGGAAGTACGATGGGCAGGATAATCGTGGTTGAGGACAATCCCGTGTACAGCACCTATGTGTGTACCCTTCTGGAGAAAAACGGGTTTCATACCCGCAGTGCCGGCAGTCTGTCTTCTGCAAGGAAGCTGCTGGCAGGCTGTGAGGAAGACGACATAATCCTTGCCGACCTGCGCCTGCCCGACGGCGAGAGCATCGGACTGTTGCGCCAGATGCGGGATGCGGGCATGGGACAGCCGTTCATTGTCATGACCGATTACGCCGAAGTGCATACGGCGGTGGAGAGCATGAAGCTCGGCTCGGCGGATTACCTGCCCAAAATATTGGTTGAGGACAAGCTTCTGCCACTCATACGCTCCTTGTTCCAAGAGCAGGAACAGAAGAAAGATGTCCGGACACCTGTCTTCAAACGGGAAGGCGCGGCGTTCCAGAACATCAAGAAGAGCATCCGTATGGTAGCCCCGACACGTATAGGCGTACTGATATTGGGTGAAAACGGCACGGGTAAGGAGCATCTTGCCCGAATGGTGCATGATTACAGCCGGGTGAAAGACAAGCCGTTCATCCCGGTGGACTGCGGCACACTCTCCCCCGAACAGGCCAAGTCGGACTTGTTCGGTCATGTGAAGGGAGCGTTTACGGGAGCCGTCTCCGACAAGGACGGATATTTCAGGGAAGCCGACGGCGGCACGCTGTTCCTTGACGAGATAGGCAACCTCTCTTTGGAAACACAGCAGATGCTGTTGCGTGCCATCCAGGAGCACCGTTACCGTCCTATGGGTGCAAGCAGTGACCGTACCGCCAATGTCAGGATTGTAGCCGCCACCAACGAGAATCTGCACAAAGCTGTGTCAGAACGCAGGTTTCGGCAGGACTTACTGTACCGCCTGCAGGAGTTTGAGATAACCGTCCCTCCACTGCGCGAGTGCAGGGAAGACATCTTGCCACTTGCTGAGTTCTTCAGGGAACAAGGCAACCATGAGCTTGAAAGGGATGTAACCGGTTTTGACGTTTCCGCACGGCAAGCACTGCTGGCTTATCCGTGGCCGGGTAATGTCCGCGAACTGAAACAGAAGATACAGGCTGCCGTCCTACGTACGGAGGGGAACACGATAACCGCAGACTATCTCCAATTATTTAACGGGAGGACCCTCCCGGACGGCAACGGCTTCGAGTTGAGGAGCGATGAAGAGGAGAAGGAACGTATCCGGCGTGCCCTTGAACAGACAAACGGAAACAAGAAGGATGCCGCCCGGTTATTGGGCATAGGCAGGACCACCTTATATAATAAGATGAAAGATTATGGACTGAAAGACAACGGAAAAGAGTAAAAAACAGAAAGAAAGATGGCTGAAAATTCAGGTTATTGATTAACTTTGTAGCCATATTTGAGAATAACAGGCGATTGGGGGACCTTTCGCCTGCTGATATATAGACATAAGACCGCAAGGCGTTTCTGATGGAAATCTGGAAAATTAACATCGAAAGAAAACATTGCGTGATTGCTTATGCTATGCCTTTGCATAGCGTGCATTCACCTATTTTCTTTCAAGGCATTCCAGAGCCTCCATCAGAAGTAGTGTGGATTGCACGCTACTTTTTTGCCCTGCATATATAAATGAAAGGAAAAGGCTTATGGCAAAAGTCCAGATACTTGCCGTCCTCACGATGGACGGATGCTTATCAGAGTTGGAATCTTCCGGAACTTCTGATACCTACGGAATCGAAGCTATCCGTGAAAAGACTTATTTCAAAGTCACCCCTGAGTATTCCATATCCATGCTGGCAAAATGGCGCGGGCAGGAAGACGGAGTCATCTATCTGGCGGAAGCCACACCCCGGACGGCAGACTTCATCAACGGTATGCTGCGTATGCGGGTGGTGGACGAGATAATCCTCTACACGCTGCCCCAAATAGCCGGAACCGGAAGACATTTCTTCCAGTCCGCTTTGCCGATAGATGAATGGAAGCTCGTGGAGCACAAACTGTATGATGGCGGCGTGGTTTTCACGGTGTACCGGACAGAGTGGAAACCTACGGTGTTCATAAAATGAACTCATTCCGTGTCCTTATTCCGGACACGTGTTCCTGTTCGGAACACGGAAATACATGATTAAAACCATCCGAAAAATATTTTATTCAGATTATCCTGCTGATGTTCAGCGAAATATAAGATTCTATTCTCTTTTTTAGAAGAACGGGCACCCGGTTTGTCCTATGATTACCGTGCGCACACAGACAATCAAGTATATAACCCTAAAAAAGAGAAAGGACATGAACTACCTCATATTAGCGGAAACCGAGTTTTTCGGACTGATAAACGCCGATGCCGAGCCCTGTAATCTAAACACGGCTTATGACGACTTCATAAAGGCGATAATTGAACTATGCTGTGGAAGTACTGATATAACCACAACCGTTGTTGCACTGGCATACATGGAAAACGAACTGCAACACCACCGCACATGGCACTCTCCGGTGGACAATGGAGAAATATCCCTGTTTGTCCGCAAAGCCCTTGCCTTTGTGAGAAAGATACAGAAGCATCTTGCTACAAACAATATCCCCCAAGTGCCGCCACTGACATCCATCCCTGAAACGCCGAAAGAAGAAAAGACATCCGTTCCTGCCCTGCGCTGGACAGGCAATGCCATCGACCTGGTGGAGATGATATACGGTATCCACGAAATGGGCTGCATCAATGACGGTGAAATCCCATTGAAACAGCTTGCCCCGACACTCTATTCTTTCTTCGGCGTGGAAACCAAAGACTGCTACCGTTTCTATACCGACATCAAACGCCGGAAAACCATCAGCCACACACATTTCCTCGAACAGATGCAAGCCAGGTTGAACGAGCGGATACGACGGGACGAGGAAGCGGAGCTGAACCGACGATAATTTCTGTTCATAGCATACGTTTTTAATTGTTCGGATAAGGGGCCGCGTGATGCAGCTCCTTATCCTTTTATTTCATATCACTTTCTGAAAGTATGATGCAATACTGTTTTACTATCGGATGCCTTTCATGAAATCCGCCAAAAGCATTATTTTTGTATCCGGATAAAGGATTGAAACTTTCTGTCAGACAAGGTAAAAGAAATATGGCGAAAAAGAAGAAGAAACATCACGGTCACTATTGCAGGATATGCGGCAATTACCTCCCCAACGAGAAATTCACGGGCAAGGGACACGCACGGCATATCTGCAAGTCCTGCCAATCCCTGCCCCAAGAGGTGCAGGCGGATATGAGGAGGTGCAACGAGGTGGAACACGCCGCGTTCAAATATCCCATGTCACGCCAGGACTGGGAACTGCTGGAAAAGTACGCCAAAAATACAAGGATATGGAGTCCGGCAGGTTCGCGCAGGACATGCTGGATATGAAACGGGGCAATTATGAAACGGAGGAAGAAACGGAAGATGATGTCCCGCTTGATGAAATTTATGAAGAGGAAAAGATACCCTTTGCCGATTTGGAGGATGACATACGTTATGAACTGGAAGAACTGCTGGCAGACAACATCAACGAGTTCATGATACATAAGGACTGCATTCCCGAAGGCAAGGATTTGAAAGAAATCAAGGAATGGGTAATCAAGGAAGCCCATGACGCCTTTTTTATACAGGTGGTTCCCGATGCCGCCTACAACAATCTGGTGGATGAAATCATCCGCAGGCTTGTGAAGGAATGGGAAGAGGACGGCATGGAAATAAAAACGAAAAATACCACATTATAATAAATAAGGTAAAACGACAATCCCGAAACCGATATTGAAACGGATTCGGGGTTGTTCCTGTCAGTAGGGCAAATGATTCAAGCCGTTACTTTGGCTGCAACAGATGCTTCAGGTTATCGTCATTCGCGATACGCTCCAGTTCATCCTTGACAATCTGTTTCACATCCTCCTTGATACGGTTGTAATTTTCCTGCACACGCTCTTTCATGCGGTCTATGCCGTCCTCGTCCGTGAAATCCGTAATAATAGGTATAGGCTTGTAGTCCTTCTCCTCCCGTTTTACTTTTTCGGCATCCACGACGATCTCACAATGAAAAATCTTCTGCTCGATACGCTCGTCGAACGTATCCGCCACAGAGCCTACGAACATTCCCTGCGTCAGGGATGAAATCTTGCTCGGCGGGATAAGCGCGTCCATCTGCGTGTTGATGGAGGTGGAGACATCCTGCCGGTTGATGGAGATTGACTGCCGCTTCTGCAAAACCTTTCCGAAGCGTTCGGAAAGTGTCTTGGCTGTCTCTCCGACCACCTGCCCGGAGAAGATATTTCCGACAGTATTCATCACTACACGCGCCTCCTTGTCACCATAGTCGCGTACCAACTGGCTGAAATCCTGGAAGCCCAGAAGCACGGCCACCTTGTTGCTTCGTGCGGTGGCGATAAGGTTGTCCAGCCCCTTGAAATATATCGTCGGCAGCTCGTCAATGATAATCGAGGATTTGAGCTTGCCTTTCTTATTGACGAGTTTGACGATACGCGAATTATACAGACCAAGAGCCGCACCGTAAATATTCTGGCGGTCAGGATTATTGCCGACACAGAGTATCTTGGGCTCTTCCGGATTATTTATGTCCAGCGTAAACTCGCTGTCCGACATCACCCAGTAGAGCTGCGGTGAAATCATCCTTGAAAGCGGGATTTTTGCGGAGGCTATCTGCCCCTGGAGCTGCTCCGCAGCCCCTCCGAGCCAGGCATCCATGAACGGAGAAAGGTAGTTCTCCAGTTCGGGATAAGAGGAGAGAATCGGAAAAATATCCTCATAGCGGCGGTTCAAAAACTCAATGGCATGGGGAAATGTACAATACTTGCCATTCTGATAGATTTTGAGATACCAAATTATTGCAGCAAAAAGGATTATAGGTGATTCCACAAAGAAATCCCCCTGTTTTTGCACCCACGTTTTATTTAAATTTAACATTATCGTGTAAGCACTTTCGTAAGCGTCCGTAATGTCCTCCATAAAATCGGGATGGATGGGATTACAGCGGTGTGAGCGGCGCGGGTCATCGAAGTTGATTACATAGAACTTCGGTTTCACCTTGTATCCTTCCGTGTGGTTCATCAGGTGGTTGTAGGCGATTGTGGACAAGTCGCTGAATTTGAAGTCATAGAGATACATCGAGTAGCCCTTCTCTATCTGCTGTTTGATATAGGAATTGACCACCGCGAAAGACTTTCCGCTGCCCGGTGTTCCCAACACGATGGACGCACGCTGGGGCAAAAGGATGTTGATCCAGCCGTTATTCCACTTCTTCTTATAATAGAAACGTGTGGGCAGGTTCACGGAGTATTCGTTGGTCAGGAGCCGTGTCTCCTGCATGAACGACTCGTTCTCGTTATTGAAAACATCCTCCATGAGGTTATGTTTCAAAAGACGGCTCATCCACAGACCGCCCATCAGCAGGCAGACATAGCCGCCACCGACGGTAAGGATATACAGAGCCGTGACCGCCTCAATAGGTAGCGGCAAAGCCAATATCCACCAGTTAAGGAAAAACAGTACAAAACCGGCGGCAAGCACCGCCCATATTCTTTCCCATGTGATTTTCTCACCCTTCACGCCCTTTGTACCCAGGCAGGAAAGGGCAAGCAGGATGACAGCGAACAGCTTCGTGTAAAGGATGGAATGGAACAGTCCCGCCGTGCGGTTGAAGTTCATCAGTATCCTGTCCACCACACCGATGTCCACTCCCCATAGCCGGACTGCCTCATAGCAGTACCAGTACACGTTCATCACTACCAGTATAATACTCACGGCACGCAGAAAATCCATGATTTTCGCCAATGCCCTCAAATCGTCTTCCTGTGACATAAATTGAATCTGTTTTAATGTTGATACTTAATCTGATTACATACCCAAGCCCTTGCGCTTCCTCTTTTTCCTGCGCCGCATCGCCCGGATAAACGCCTCTTCCTCGGCATCCACAGCCGGACCGGCAGGTGTGAGCAAACCGAGTCCATCGGCATATTCCCCGTTCTCGGATACAGACTGCTTCCGTGTATCTTCCACGTCCTCCACCGGAACGGAAAGCTGCACCGGAGGCTGTCCGGCATACGGCAGTGTGAAATGTTCCTGCAAGGCGTTGGCGGAGAGTTCCTTGCCCATACGGGAGCCGTTCAGGACGCATCCCGTGCGGTGGTCGATGAAAGTGGCACCATAGATACGCCCGTCCTCCGTATGGCGAAAAACAGTGTCAATGCCTTTGGCTTTCAAGTCCGCGATGAACTTCTCCTTGTGGTATGTTTTTTCCAAAGCGGCAAGTACCGTGCGCTTGGTCATACCGGCAAGTTTCCTGTCCTTAATCTCCTGCCTGGAACGTGTGAACTTCCTCTGCACGGCTTCATAGCCGACGGACTTGCCGTATAGCGAGGACTTGAACGGATTGCCGGTCTTGTTCCCGGACTCATCCACCACCGAATAGACCAGCCCGTTGTACTCCCGTCCGCGAACGCTACCCCGTACCTCCTCCACCGTTATCCCATATAAGGAAAGGAGGGTACGGTATTCACCCATCGTCTGGAAACGGTATTTCCTGCTCACTTCCTTGACGACATTGCCTACCTGCTTCTTCACATCCCCTGCGGACACGTCCACCCTGCGGAGCGGATTGTCCAACCGGGCATTCCTGCGCTCCGCAGGATGCAGCCCGTACTTTTCCTCCAGCTCCTTGCGGATGCGGTCACTCCTGCGATAGAGATAGTCCTGGTTGAGACGCCTGCCGGTTTCATCCACATTGACCGTGACGATATGGATATGGTGCCGGTCGATGTCCTCGTGCTTGTAAATCATGTACGGCTGCTCTCCGTAGCCGAGCTTTTCCAGATACTCCCTCGCGATGTCCTGCAATTCCGTATCGGTCAGCACGTCGTCGGGATGCGGATTGAGGGAAATGTGCATCACCGGTTTCTCCACCCTCGTATGCGCGGGCATATAAGCCTTGAAGTCGTCCACCGCACGGTTTATATCCACCGTCCCCGTGCCGTCATTGTAGATTTTGTTGGTGGCAAGGAGCTTTCCCTGCTCCTTGTTGATCTTCTCCCCGTTGTAGGCGAGTGCGCCGTACAGCGACTTCCCTACACTGATTTTTGCGACCATTGCGCCTCCATCTTTCTTGAAAGTTCCACAATCTCGCGGCTCAACCTTACCAGCTCGATGGTCTGCCGCTCCAGTTTATAGAGCAACGCCATCGCCTTCTTCTCGGAGAAATGGCAGCGCAATTCCTTCACGACCTGGTTGTAGTTAGTGCCTACCGCACGGAACTGCGCATGAAAATCGGACAGTCTGGTGTAGTAGTCCACCAGTGTCTTGTCCACTGTCAGCACTTTGAACGGCTTGCCGAAGAAGTGTGCCTTAATGAAAACCGACC
>UMIR01006843.1_pt1 | contig 9456 bp, 10 predicted proteins | sample 1965841 | NCBI WGS metagenome assembly UMIR01 (sample SAMEA4836130, study PRJEB28245) | human gut metagenome | biome: gut microbiome; material: fecal sample | place: Denmark | collected 2008 | reverse complement strand
GATCGAGGAGATAGTCTCAAACAAGCTATTACACATATATTAATGAAAGAAAAAGACGTATGTAACGAATTAAGAAGTATATTTGCGACTTGGAAAATTATATCAATAGAAATAAATGGATCAAACAAAAGAATTAGTAAAAACGATTGTTGAAGGCCTTCAAGAAAAAAGAGGCAAAAATATTGTAACAGTAGATTTAAGCCAGACTTCTGGTGCCATTTGTCAATATATGGTTATTTGTGAGGGAAACACTCCTACCCAAGTTTCTGCTTTATCCGATTCCGTATGGGATTTCGCACGCAAGAATGCAAATGAGAAGCCTTTGTCTATTGACGGTACACAGGGCGCTCAATGGATCGGCATGGATTATGGCACGGTTCTTGTACATATATTCTTGCCGGAACAACGTGCATTTTATAACTTGGAGAACCTTTGGGCAGACTCGAAGGTTATACAAGTACCTAACATTGATTAAGCCGGTCTAAATATTTGATGATAATCTCTTATGGAAAATAAAAACGACATGTTTAATAAAACACCGAAGAGCGGGAAACCTAAGATGTTCCGCTTTAATTTGTATTGGATGTACGGGTTGATCTTCATCATGCTTGTTGCCCTATACATGACAAATGATTCTTCGGGAACGAAAGAGCTAGGCTGGACAGAGTTCCAGAAACTAGCGCAGGAAAACGTATTCGATAAAATGACAGTCTACAACAAGAAGAACTTGGTGGAGGCTACAGTGAAAAATGGAAAGACTGAACAGGTCTTTGGGAATATGGACGTTTCTAAAATCGGGGTTTCTCCGAAAGTATACGTAAAGATCCCGTCGGCCGACAAGTTTTCCGATTTCTATGACAAAGCGGTAGCCGATAGTCACATCGATACACAAGTCCGGTTCGAGGAAGGCGATGACGCTATCTGGAATTTCTTGGTTTCATTCGGCCCGATTATCTTATTGATCGGTGTATGGATGTTCTTGATGAGACGTATGTCCGGTGGTACCGGCGCAGGTCCGGGTGGCGTGTTCAGCGTTGGTAAGGCAAAAGCTCAGCTTTTTGATAAAGATAATGACCGTAAGGTGACATTCAAGGATGTCGCCGGATTGGCGGAAGCGAAACAAGAGGTAGAGGAAATCGTCTCTTTCTTAAAGAATCCGGAAAAATATACCGAATTAGGAGGTAAGATACCCAAAGGTGCATTATTGGTAGGCCCTCCGGGAACCGGTAAGACATTATTGGCGAAGGCTGTTGCCGGAGAGGCTAATGTGCCGTTTTTCTCCTTGTCTGGTTCTGATTTCGTGGAGATGTTTGTCGGTGTAGGCGCCTCCCGTGTGCGTGACTTATTCCGCCAAGCGAAAGAAAAATCTCCTTGCATCGTCTTTATTGATGAGATCGATGCGGTAGGTCGTGCCCGTGGGAAGAACGCGAATATGAATAGCAACGATGAGCGTGAGAACACGTTGAACCAGTTGTTGACCGAAATGGATGGTTTCGGCTCTAACAGTGGTGTTATTATCTTAGCCGCTACAAACCGTGCGGACATTTTGGATAAAGCGTTGTTGCGTGCCGGACGTTTTGACCGACAAATCCATGTTGAATTACCGGATTTGAATGAACGTAAAGAGATATTCGGGGTGCATTTGCGTCCGATCAAGATAGATGAAAGCGTAGATGCTGAGTTCCTAGCAAGGCAGACTCCGGGCTTCTCGGGTGCTGATATCGCTAATGTTTGTAATGAGGCCGCTTTGATCGCCGCCCGTAACGGAAAGAAATTCGTACAGAAAGAAGACTTCATGAATGCGGTAGACCGCATTGTCGGTGGTCTTGAAAAACGTTCGAAGATCACGACGGAGGAAGAACGTAAATGTATCGCGAACCATGAGGCCGGTCACGCTACATTAAGTTGGTTGTTGGAACATGCCAATCCGCTGGTTAAGGTGACAATCGTTCCCCGTGGTAAGGCATTAGGTGCGGCATGGTATTTGCCGGAAGAGAGACAGATCACCACCCGCGAGCAATTGCAGGATGAGATGTGCGCTACTTTAGGAGGACGTGCCGCAGAGGAATTAGTCTTGGGAAAAATATCCACAGGCGCATCCAACGATTTGGAACGTGTCACGAAACAAGCATATGCGATGGTCGTTTACTTCGGTATGAGCGATAAACTTCCAAACTTGAACTATTACGACTCCACCGGACAGGATTGGGGATTCACCAAGCCTTATAGTGAGGAGACCGCGAAATTGATCGATACGGAAGTACAGAAGATCATCAATGAGCAATACGACAGGGCAAAACGGATATTATCCGAGAATAAGGAAGGACATAGTAAACTTGCGCAGGTATTATTGGATCGTGAGGTAATCTACTCGGAAGATGTAGAGCATATCTTCGGGAAACGCGCCTGGATCTCCCGTTCCCAAGAGATTCTGGAGTTGCAGGAAAAGGCTAACGGAAAGAACAAGGAGAATGCGGATAAGGAGGCGGAAGCGGACGCAACAACGGAAAACGTAACCGATACTCCTACCGAAGAAAACAAGACAGGGAAAATAGCTTGACCAAAGTCAAGACATTCATAACAAGTAAGGCTGGGGCGTATCTTTGATCAAAAGTTACTATCCAGCCTTCCTTATTGCTGTATTATCAATTTATTAGTTATATTTGCAGCCAAAATTACAAACAAGCAAAAACACTATTGTTTTGAAAAATCTGATTACACGTGCATTGACTGGCATTATTTTCGTCGCGGTATTGGTCGGTGCGATCTATTTCCACTCCTATTATTTTCTTACGGTATTTGGACTCATTACCGGACTTTCTCTATGGGAGTTCTACGGATTGGTTAAACATTATGAGAATGCCGCCATCAAACGATTTGTCAGCTCCTTGGGGGGAGCCTACCTCTTCGCCGCCACATTCGGTTACGCCAATGGCTTGGTTGGAGGCAATATATTTCTCCCCTATCTTTTATTCTTAATGTATACCATGATCACCGAGCTTTACGATAAAGCCAGTAATCCAATCAATAACTGGGCATTGACCTTATTCGGTCAAATCTATTGCGCAGGCTCTTTCTCTCTGCTAAACTTTATTACATCGGTACCTAATACGCCGGGCGAGATCGTACATATCCCCTATTTTGCCTTGGCTATTTTCGTTTTCGTATGGGTAAATGATACGGGAGCTTATCTAGTGGGATCTATGCTTGGAAAAAGAAGATTGTTCGAACGTATCTCTCCCAAGAAGTCCTGGGAAGGTTTTTACGGAGGGTTGGCATTCGTATTAATAACCTCCCAAATATTCGCTTGGTTCATGCCGGCCACAAACTGGTACACATGGCTTGGATTAGCCGGCACGATCGTAGTATTCGGGACTTGGGGCGACTTGATCGAATCTTTGATGAAACGTACGTTAGGCGTGAAAGATTCCGGGCATGTATTACCCGGACACGGAGGCATGCTGGATCGCTTCGATAGCGTAATGATGGCTATACCGGCCGCTTATATCTATATCGAGTTATTTATTCGAAATTAAATGTCAGGATCACCATACGGGATGTAGCTTTCGATAAGGCATCCGTATATTTGATATTTGCTTGATCTACCAAGTCCGGACGATCTTTCTCCAATAGGTTAACCAATCCGAAACAGAATTTCAGCTCCGGGCATAACTTAAAGTAGGGTAGATAGATATCACATCCCAAGCCAAACTCAAATCCGAAGTCCGTGCTTTTCAATAGAATCGGATTACCTTTCTTACGGCCTATATCCACGGAGCCATAGATACCGCCGATCAAATAAGGACGATAATTATTCAAGCGTAAAGCCGTATATTTAACGTCTAAGGGGAAATTCAGATAACTGGAACGAACGTTCGTGATGAATTCCTCTCCCGTAGCCTGTTCCCGAAACTTAAATTTCTTATCTCCGAAATGGATAGAAGGCGTGAAACGTAAATTGAAATAAGGATTCATATACATATCTCCGATCACCCCGACACTAAAGCCGGGTGAGTAAGAAGGAATCTCCGCGAACCAAGTCTCTCCATTGGTCATGACACCGGTATGGGTCAATAACAAATCCTGCGAGTGAATACCCACATGAAACCCCAGATGAAGCCATTTCAAATCAGCGTACGGCTGATTCCTCACCCTTTCCTTTTGAGCCATGGCTCCCATGGTAGCCAAGCTTACCACATATAATATAAGTAATAATCGTCTCAAATCTCAACCTATTTTGTTTAATAACGAAAACCCGACAAAGATATTGCAAAAAAGAAGATTTTTGAAGAAAATAAGCCAGTAGATATTTTTTAAATAGAAAGAAAGCTATATTTTTGCACCTACTAATAGTTATCAATTTAAACGTTTAAAAAAATGGCTTACGTAATTAGCGATGATTGTATTGCATGCGGAACTTGTATTGATGAGTGTCCGGTAGGAGCAATTTCAGAAGGTGATAAATACAGCATCAACCCTGAAATGTGTACAGATTGTGGAACTTGCGCTGACGCATGTCCTACAGAGGCTATCCACCCGGCTGAATAATTCGCAGCAAAGAATAGGATTTTCCTTTGCGGAAAGCTCCTAACACATAACGGGCTGTTTCTCTCTATGAGTAAAACAGCCCGTTATCTTTTTCTCTTCGTGTTATATTAAAACTCAATATCCAACTTTATATCACCGGAAGCCATATCCTCCTCTGGGGAATCGCCATGAATCGTTTCCTCCTCTTCAGGTTCCACCACGTCTTCCGCAGATTTCTTCAGATTTGAGTTCTTGATATAACTGATTACATCTTGCATTCCCTCCATGAACTTCTCAAAGTCCTCCTTATAAAGGAAAATCTTATGCTTCTCAAATGAGATTTGCAAACCATCCTTTGATTGAATTTTCTTACTTTCCGTAACGGCAACGAATAGGTCATCTTTCAAATTCCTCTTCACATCCAGATAATAAATCCGTTTTCCCGCTTTAATGGCTTTAGAGTATAGAATCTCCCTGTCGCCACCTTCAACATGTTTTTTATTCCTTGATTCTTCCATGACAGCTAACATTCGTTAAAAACCCACCCACTTTATAGAACTTGCTTCAAATATGTGCATTTTTTTTTAATTAGCAACTATTTTAACGATCGAAAATACGCCCATTGAGGCTAAATTTGTAAAATATCATCTAACACATATAAAATTAAGTAAATCCGGATTCTTTTATGGAAAAAACAACTACCTTTGCAGCCTAATTTATAATAAGAAGTTCCTTCAAACGATGATCAACAGAATTTTAATCCGCATTAAAGTTTTACAGATAGTATACTCTTACTATCAAAACGGAAACGGTGACCTCAAAGTTGCGGAAAACGAATTGCTTTTCAGCCTTCAGAAGTCATATGACTTATATTATTATTTCTTACTCCTAATTATCGAAGTTACCAACCTGCAAAGAAGGATCCTTGACACCCGGAAGTGCAAATACATGCCTACCGACGAGGAGTTAAACCCGAATACACGCTTCATAGACAATCGTTTCGTCGCTCAATTAGCGGAAAACGATACGTTGAAAAAGTATGTAGACGAGCAAGGTCTCTCATGGAGCAACGACGAGGAGTTCATTAAGAACGTATTGGATACGATCCTAAGTTCTGAGATTTACGCCGAATACTTGAAAAACGAAGAAGACTCGTACGAGACGGATCGTGAGTTCTGGCGCCAGATCTTCAAGAAAATAATCTGTGGAAACGAGATGATAGAGGAATATCTGGAAGATAAAAGCATCTACTGGAATGACGATATCGAGATCGTAGAGACTTTCGCCTTGAAGACTATCAAGAAATTCGAGGAGAAGAAAGGTAGCAAACAAGCCTTATTGCCAATGTTCAAGGATTTGGAAGACAAGGCTTTCGCAATCAAGTTATTCCGTCAAAGTTTGTTGAAAGGTAAGGAATATCGTGAACGCATCGACAAACATATGAAGAATTGGGAAACCGAACGTATCGCCAATATGGACTTGATCATCATGCAAGTCGCCTTAGCCGAGATTTTATCGTTCCCGACCATTCCCATCAACGTTACCTTAAATGAATATATCGATGCCGCAAAGTATTATAGTACACCTAAAAGCGGAACATTCATTAACGGAATTCTGGATTCAATAGTCAACGAATTAAAAAAAGAGAAGTTATTGCTCAAAGATTAATTATTATCATTACATTTGTGCATATCATTATTGATATTAACTTGTAAAACGATTATTATAGTATGAACTTACTCAGTATTTTACTTCAAACTCCAGCTGGAGGAAGTCAGTGGTCCGGTATTTTGATGATGGTAGTTATCGTAGCTATCTTCTATTTCTTCATGATCCGTCCGCAACAAAAGAAACAAAAAGAAATCCAGAAATCACGTGAGGCGTTGAAAACAGGCGATAAAGTGATTACCGCCGGAGGTATCTATGGAAAGATCAAAGAGATCGGTGATACTTATATGCTAATCGAGGTAGCGGATGGAGTACGTATCCATGTAGATAAAACTTCTATTTTCGCTTCAGCGGAAGACGCTCAGCAGCAGAAATAATCTAACTACAGAATATGTCACGACTTGAGAACATACAAAATTCCTTCAAGTCTATCCAAGCAAAGACTAAGGCTTTTTTCCACGGAGACAGATGGAAAGAGGTCTTGGTCTTTTTCTTTTTCGCCCTTTTGGCTTTCGGTTTCTGGCTACTCCAAAGCTTGCAGCAGGAATATGAGATAGAACTTGTTTTTCCGGTTAAGTATAAGAACGTACCTGCCGATATAGCGTTTAATGCCCCTGAGGTGGAAACGATTACCGCAAAGGTAAAAGACAAGGGTAGCGTTTTACTCAACTATACTTTTGGAAGATCGTTTGCTCCGATTGAAGTGAACATGAAGAATACGAAGGAGAAAAATGGTTCGGTTCAAGTAAGTAAAAGGCAGATCGAGAACGATATTCAAAAACAATTGATAGCCACTACGGCATTACAAAGTTTTGATCCGCAACAAATAGATATGGATTTCAGTCAGCGGGTCCATAAGGAAATACTGGTCGTTTTTAATGGTGATATTCATATGGAAGCCGGCTTTCAATTATCCGGGGATATCCAAATCAATCCCCAAAAGATCAACGCTTATGCCACCGCAGCGATCTTAGATACGTTGACCTCGGTCAAGACGGCTTTCACTGAAGTTAAAAAAGCGAATAAAAACATTACGAGAACCGTACAACTAATCAAAGTAGACGGCGTTAACTTCGATCCGGAAAACGTATCTATCACGATTCCGATAGAGGAGTACACGGAGAAGACGTTGGAAATACCTGTCTCTTGCAGTCATATACCGCCACATTATACGGTACGTATGTTTCCGGCGGTCGTAAAAGTGACTTGCAGTGTGCCCTTGTCCCGATTCAAAGGACTTTCGGAAGATATGTTCTCGATTCATATACCTTTTGAGGATCTGGAGCAAAACGTATCTGGTACCCTACCCGTCAAACTCACCAAGAAACCAGACTGGGTACATACGGCAACCTTATTGCCAGATAAGGTAGAATTTATTTTGGAACACAACAATAAGCATGATTAAAATAGGTATTACAGGAGGGATCGGGAGCGGTAAATCCGTCGTAGCCTCTTTATTAGCGTTATCCGGTATACCCGTATACATAGCGGACGAGGAAAGTAAATGGCTGACAAATAACTCCCCGGTTATCCGTGAGAAATTAACAGCCCTTTTCGGTCTGGAGATTTATACGAATGAGGGATTGAACAAGAAACTTCTAGCCTCCCACATCTTTAATAATCCGGAACAATTACAACAGGTCAACCAGATCATTCATCCTGAGGTAAACCGTCATTTCTCGGCTTGGGTAGAGAGACAGACTTCCCCTTTATGCGCCATCGAATCCGCCATATTATTCGAATCCGGTTTCTACAAAGTGGTAGACATAAGCTTGATGGTCTATGCCCCAAGAGAACTCCGCATCGAAAGAGCCTTGGGGAGGGACTCAGCCTCGAGAGAAGAAATCGAACGCAGAATCAACAGCCAAATGTCGGACGAGGAAAAGAAAGATCGCTCCGATTACGTTATCTATAATGACAACAGACAGGCCCTTATACCGCAAGTAGGCAAACTGTTATGTTGGCTTCAATCCCAATAATCACCGATAGCGGGACGAGTGGCTTTTACAGTATCTTACCTTCATCATCCAATGAACTTAAGATACTTCGTCGACGAACCTAAGATACTTCGTCAATGCACCTAAGATACTTCTCCAACGAAGTTAACTGTCCTCATGACGGAAGAATTCCACTTTTTCTTATTACCTTTGTCACCTCGAAGTTTAACACTAATAGAAAATAAAAAACATTATGTTGAAGACTATTTTGTCTATTTCGGGAAAACCCGGTCTGTATAAACTGGTTTCCCATGGAAAAAACATGTTGATCGTTGAATCGCTGACTGATAACAAGAGAGTACCCGCATACGCAAAAGATAAAGTAATCTCATTAGGCGATATCGCAATCTATACGGATGAAACGGAAGTGCCTTTGCATGAGGTATTGACTAGCGTAAAGAATAAAGAAGAGGGAAAAACCGCTTCTTTGGTACCTTCCAAAGCCACGACAGACCAATTGCGTGCGTACTTTGCCGAGGTATTGCCTAGCTATGATCGTGAGCGTGTTTATCCAAGCGACATCAAGAAACTACTCTCTTGGTATAACATCTTGATCAACGCAGGCATCACTGACTTTACCCCGGAAGATGCTCCGGCAGAAAAGGAAGCTGCTGAAAAAGAAGCTGAATAACAGCATACGACATAAAGATTAAAGAAAGGACCGTTCGATACCCATCGTCCGGTCCTTTTTTTAAACATACTTAAAGACTTTATTTTTCGCTATATTTGCATAATTCTAGATATCACTATTTATGAAAACAAAAACAGTTCTTCTCTTTCTTATCGTATTATTCTCAGGAATATGCCGGATACATGCGCAAGCCGATTTCTACTTGATGCAGGCATTAGGGAGTCGATATATCTACAACTCAGACTATTTTGAAGAGACCCGTGAAATGCAAGTCTATTTAAGCGGAGTAGATGGTAGCCTTAAAAGAGACTCTTTACTCGCTATTTATGTCTTAGACGCACAATATCCCCCCACATTCAATTTATTTTGTTCAACATTCGAGTTGACACATCCCAACATACCCTGTATTATTGTTGGAATATTTAATTCAAACAGGCAAAGTGAGCTGACCCCGCCTTTCACAGATTCCTTATCGGTAAAAAGATATGACAACCCGGGACATGGAAAAGAAATGCTCTCGTCATTAACGAATGAAATAATCCCTTTCATCCAAGAAAAATACCATGCGGGAAATAACAGGATTTTAGTCGGACATTCGTTGGGAGGGACATTCGTCACTTATGCGATGATGGA
>UMIR01024287.1_pt1 | contig 9519 bp, 8 predicted proteins | sample 1965841 | NCBI WGS metagenome assembly UMIR01 (sample SAMEA4836130, study PRJEB28245) | human gut metagenome | biome: gut microbiome; material: fecal sample | place: Denmark | collected 2008 | reverse complement strand
AAAAGGAAGAACAGGAGTGTGCCGATGCACTGGATGAAGAAATCCGCGCTCTGACAAAACAGGCCAGCGAGAAAACGTACATCGGCGGGCTGACAAAAGAATGTGTGGATGCTTTTGTGAGCATGGTTTATCTGTATGACGACCAAACGATGAAAATAGAGTTCAACTGTGAGGATGTGATTCGGAGAGCGTTGGAAAAGTATGGCGCATAATTGGATGGAAGAAGTGGTATAAGAAAAAGAATACCCGTCTGGGTGAGAGGATTCAAGAAAATCTTCTCGACCAGGCGGGTATTTCATTCCACAGGAATGTTGTCTATTAGAGGCTGAGGGTTTCTACCCATGCGGACAAGTCGGCTTTGCTGGAATAGGAATTGAATACCTTACCATGCAGCAGCTTTGCACCGGGGCAGCTCGGCGCAAGTTTTTCGTTGGTCTTACCCATGTCGCTGCCGCCAGATGTGGCAAAGGGGATGATTGTTTTACCCTTCAAATCATAGCTTTCCAGAAATGTATTGATGATTATCGGAGCAATATACCACCAGATAGGGAATCCGACAAAGATGGTGTCGTATTCGTCCATGTTATCACGCTTGGCAGCGATGGCAGGGCGAGAGGTAGGATCGCTCATTTCGATGGTGCTGCGGGATTTCTTGTCCATCCAGTTCAGATCGGCCTTGGTGTACGGAACTTCCGGCTGAATCTCAAAAATGTCTGCACCGATAGCATCAGCCAGATTTTCGGCAACTTTCGCGGTGATGCCGCTGGCAGAGAAGTAAGTGACAAGTCTTTTGCTCATGACAAACGCACTCCCTTGATTGATTTTTACAATTTAAGTATAGCACGTTGAATAGGGAGCATCAAGTAAGGCTGGGCGGACGAACGTGCTAATATTGCAAATGAAATAAGCACAAAAGAAAGTTTACGTTGACTTTCGTGCTTATTTGGAATACAATATAAGCACGAAGGTGAGGTGACGCTTATGATGAACATGAACAATTTGGCTCAAACACATGAGATTTTAACACCGCAGCTTGCAACAAAAGTAGGTTTAACGAAATTTGAGTTTTATAAATATGTAAAGGCCAATGAATACGAGCAAGTCGGACATGGCGTATACGCAGCAAAAGATACTTGGATTGACGAATTAGAAATGCTGCACCGCCGCTGCCCGATGGGAGTGTTTTCTCATGATGAAGCGTTCTATTATTATGGGCTGACAGATCGGGAACCGCTTGTTCATACACTCACGATTTATAGTGGATATAATGTTCACCGCTTGAAAGAGGATGGCTATAAGGTTTATACAGTAAAAAAGGAACTTCTTGACGTTGGCAAGCAAATCGTAAAAAGCAATCAGGGAAATGAAATTCCTATGTACGATTTGGAACGGACAATTTGCGACTTGGTGCGGAGTAGAAGTTCTATAGAAGTACAGGATTTCAATGCAGTATTAAAAGCGTATGTCGGGAGAAAAGATAAGGACCTTAATAAACTGATGAAGTATGCAAAGCTATTTCGAGTGGATAAGATCATCCGAAATTATATGGAGGTACTACTGTAAATGGGATTTACACCTGAACAGATAAAAGGGCGTATCAAGAGCGTTGCAAAACAGAACAATGCAGACGCAAGGACACTCATGCGAATCTATATGATGGAGCGTTTTCTGGAAAGACTGGCACAATCAGAATATCGGGATAACTTCATTATCAAAGGCGGAATACTGGTTACGGCAATGATTGGTGTTGCGCACCGTTCCACGATGGACATAGACACCAGCATGAAGAATCTAAATCTATCTGCGGAGGATGCCTTGCGAGTTGTCAATCAGGTCAAAGATATTGACCTTGACGATGGTGTTTCTTTTGAGGTTAAAGATGTTTCCAATATCATGGATGAAATGGAGTATCCGGGAATCCGCGTTACCATGAACGCCAATGTGGGAAGATTGATTACGCCTTTGAAAATTGACATTTCCACGGGCGACGTGATTACCCCACGAGCAATCGAGTTCAATTATGATCTCTTGCTGGAAGATCGTTCTATCAGTCTATGGTCGTATAATTTGGAAACTATATTAGCCGAGAAGTTGCAGACGGTTTTGGCGAGGGGTATCTTAAACACCCGAATGAGAGATTTTTACGATATACGGATGCTGCTCGATACATACGAAGATAAAGTCAATAAGGCTGTTTTGAAGGATGCTTTTGCAGCAACTTGTAAAAAGAGAGGAACGGATCATCTGCAGGAGCAGGCCGAGGAGATTATCAAAATTATTGAAGCAGATGAACAGCTTCGAGTGCTGTGGAGAGCATATCAGAAGAAATACTCGTATGCAGCAGAAATTGATTATGCCAGTGTGATAAGCGGCGTAAGAAAATTGATGGATTGGATTCGATAAGCTACCATTGAAAATAGAATAGCGAGTAAAGCCCTACAAGGCTAAAAGTTTTCGCCCCTATCTTGACATCAGGGGGCTACGTCGGCCTGTCCATTGCTGTCCTGCTGAGCCAGCACCACCATGTCACGGCTGTTGACATCGTGCCGGAAAAGGTGGAGCTCATCAACCAGAAAAAATCGCCCATTCAGGACGACTACATCGAAAAATACCTCGCCGAGAAAGATCTCGACCTGACGGCTACGCTGGACGGGGAGACGGCCTATCGGGACGCTGACTTTGTGATCATCGCGGCCCCCACCAACTACGACAGCCGGAAGAATTTCTTCGATACCTCGGCGGTGGAGGCGGTCATCCGGCTGGTGATGAAGGTGAACCCCGAGGCTGTCATGGTCATCAAGTCCACCATCCCGGTGGGCTTCACGGCCAGTGTCCGTGAAAAGTATCAGTGCGAGAATATCATCTTCAGCCCGGAGTTCCTGCGGGAGTCCAAGGCACTATACGATAATCTCTACCCGAGCCGCATCATCGTAGGTACGGATATGCAGGATGAGCGCCTCGTGGAGGCGGCACACACCTTTGCTTATTTGTTACAGGAAGGTGCTGTCAAAGAGAATATCGACACCCTCTTCATGGGCTTCACCGAGGCCGAGGCGGTCAAGCTGTTCGCCAACACCTATCTGGCCCTCCGCGTTTCCTTCTTCAATGAACTGGACACCTACGCCGAGATGAAGGGGCTCGATACCCGGCATATCATCGAGGGCGTCTGCCTCGACCCCCGCATTGGCACACATTATAATAATCCCAGCTTTGGTTACGGCGGCTACTGCCTGCCTAAAGATACCAAGCAGCTCCTCGCCAACTACGAGGATGTGCCGGAAAATCTCATCGAGGCCATCGTGGAGTCCAACCGCACCCGCAAAGATTTCATTGCAGACCGGGTGCTCCAGATGGCGGGCTACTACAGCTATGGGGAAGAGAACGAGTATAACGCGGCGGACGAGAAGCCCTGTGTCATCGGTGTCTACCGCCTGACCATGAAGGCCAACTCCGACAACTTCCGTCAGTCTTCCATTCAGGGCGTCATGAAGCGTATCAAGGCCAAGGGCGCGACAGTCATCATCTATGAGCCGACTTTGGAGAATGGAACTACCTTCTTCGGCAGCGAAGTGGTGAACGATCTGGACGTTTTCAAAAAGCGCAGCCAGGCCATCATCGCCAACCGCTACGACAGCTGTCTGGATGATGTACAGGACAAAGTCTACACCCGCGACCTGTTCCGTCGGGATTAAAGTGGACAGTTTTAAGCGCCGCAGGAGGGGAGACCGCCTGCGGCGTTTTGGCGGCCGGGCCGGACTACTGTCAAAATAGACACAATTCCCGAATATCACGGGAAAAGTTTGTTAATAAATTATCCATCCCCCGTCCTTGCAATACACACATATTTTGTTTATAATAGTGTCATAGGGGCTAAGACCCCGAGAGTGAGCGAAATTCGATTCCGAAGAATGAATTGAGAGGAGAATAATCACTATGGGTTTAGGTAAAAAGACGATCGACGATCAGAACTACTGCGGCAAGAAGGTCCTTGTCCGCTGTGATTTCAACGTCCCGATGAAGGACGGTGTCATCACCAACGAGAACCGCATCAACGCAGCTCTGCCCACTATCCAGAAGCTGGTCAACGATGGCGCAAAGGTCATCCTGTGCAGCCATCTGGGCAAGCCGAAGAACGGCCCCGAGGCAAAGTTCAGCCTCGCTCCCGTTGCTGTGGCTCTGAGCGCAAAGCTGGGCAAGACCGTTGTCTTTGCTGACGACGACAACGTCGTGGGCGAGAACGCAAAGGTTGCTGTCGCTGCCATGAACAACGGCGACGTCGTCCTGCTGCAGAACACCCGTTTCCGCAAGGAAGAGACCAAGAATCTGCCCGAGTTCTCTCAGGATCTGGCTTCTCTGGCAGACGCATACGTTGACGATGCCTTCGGCAGCTGCCACCGCGCACACTGCTCCACCGCAGGCGTCACCGACTATATCAAGGACACCGCTGTCGGCTACCTGATGGAGAAGGAGATCAAGTACCTCGGCAATGCCGTGAACGATCCCGTCCGTCCCTTCACCGCCATTCTGGGCGGCGCAAAGGTCGCTGACAAGCTGAATGTCATCTCCAACCTGCTGGAGAAGGTCGATACCCTCATCATCGGCGGCGGCATGGCCTACACCTTCATCAAGGCTCAGGGCTATGAGGTCGGCAAGAGCCTGTGCGATGACTCCAAGCTGGACTACTGCAAGGAGATGATGGCAAAGGCTCAGGAGAAGGGCGTCAAGCTGCTCCTGCCCGTCGATACCGCCTGTGTCGAGAACTTCCCCGACCCCATCGACGCTCCTGTCGAGACCACTGTCGTCCCTGTCACCGCTATCCCGGCTGACAAGGAAGGCTGCGACATCGGCCCCGAGACCATGAAGCTCTTCGCCGACGCTGTCAAGGCTTCCAAGACCGTCGTCTGGAACGGCCCCATGGGCGTCTTTGAGAACCCGACTCTGGCTGCCGGCACTCTGGCCGTGGCCAAGGCTATGGCTGAGAGCGACGCTACCACCGTCATCGGCGGCGGCGACAGCGCAGCAGCTGTCCAGCAGATGGGCCTGGGCGACAAGATGACCCACATCTCTACCGGCGGCGGCGCTTCTCTGGAGTACCTGGAGGGCAAGGAGCTGCCCGGCATCGCAGTCATCCAGAACGCATAATCACAGCATCATGAACGGTGCGGCGGCTGTTTCGCCGCCGCATCTTTTATTTATAAGGTAAATAAGGTAAGGAGAACGTATCATGGATAAGGCAAAGCGCAAGGCCATTATTGCTGGCAACTGGAAGATGAACAAGACCGCCTCCGAGGCTGCTGTTCTGGTGGACGAGCTCATCCCCGCCGTCAAGGACGCATCCTGCGAGGTCGTCATCTGCACTCCCTATACCGATCTGGTCACTGCTGTGGCAAAGACCAAGGGTACCAACATCCATGTCGGTGCCGAGAACGTCCATTTCGAGAAGTCCGGCGCATTCACCGGCGAGATCAGCGCTGATATGCTGGTGGATCTGGGCGTCGAGTACGTCATCGTCGGTCACTCCGAGCGCCGTCAGTATTTCGCAGAGACCGACCAGACCGTCAACAAGCGCGCTCTGGCCGCTCTGAACGCCGGCCTGAAGGTCATCATCTGCGTGGGCGAGAGCCTGCAGCAGCGTGAGGAGGGCGTTACTGAGGAGCTGGTCCGGATGCAGACCAAGATCGCCCTGCGCGATGTCACCGCTGAGCAGATGGCAAACGTCGTCATCGCCTACGAGCCCATCTGGGCCATCGGCACCGGCAAGACCGCTACTGCCGACCAGGCTGAGGAAGTCTGCGCTCAGATCCGCAAGGTCATCGGCGAGGTCTACGGCGAAGCCGTGGCCGAGGCTACCACCGTCCAGTACGGCGGCAGCATGAACGCCAAGAACTGCGAGGAGCTGCTGAGCAAGAAGGACGTGGACGGCGGCCTCATCGGCGGTGCTTCCCTGAAGGCTCCTGACTTTGCTGTCATCGTCAACGCTGCCACCAAGGGCTAAGCCCTGAGCGGTAAAAAATCGTTCTCTCTGCGCCCGGCTGCGCCGCATTTCCGGCAGGGAGCCGGGCGCTGTTTGTTGAATTTTCAAAGGAGATCCTATTTTATGTCCAAGAAACCTGTTCTGCTCTGCATCATGGACGGCTTTGGCTGGACCCCCAACGAGACCTACGGCAACGCCGTGGTTGCAGCCAAGAAGCCTTTCCTTGACTCTCTGATGGCAAAATATCCTATGACCACCATCGACGCTTCCGGCATGGCTGTGGGCCTGCCCGACGGCCAGATGGGCAACTCTGAGGTGGGTCATACCAATATGGGTGCCGGCCGCATCGTCTACCAGCAGCTGACCCTCATCACCAAGTCCATCCGCGACGGTGAGATGCTCAAGAACCCCGTCCTCGTCAAGAACATGAAGGCTGCCATCGACGCCGGCAAGGCGATCCACCTGATGGGTCTGGTGGGTCCCGGCGGTGTCCACAGCCACGCTGACCACTGGTTCGGTGTGCTGGAAATGGCAAAGCAGATGGGGGCCAAGGAAGTCTACCTCCACTGCATCACCGATGGCCGCGACACCGACCCCCACTCCGGCAAGGGCTTCCTTGCCGACCTGCAGGCCAAGCTGGATGAGCTGGGCATCGGCAAGATCGCCAGCGTTTCTGGCCGTTACTACGCCATGGACCGCGACAACAACTGGGACCGTGAGGAGAAGGCTTACGCTGCCTTTGTCTACGGCGAGGGCAACCACGCCGCCAACGCTCAGGAGGCCATCGAGGCATCCTACGCCGACGACAAGACCGACGAGTTCGTTCTGCCCTGCGTCACCTGCGAGGGTGGCCGTGTGCAGGACGGCGACACCGTTATCTTCATGAACTTCCGTCCCGACCGCGCCCGTCAGATGACCCGCATCTTCTGCGACGACGCCTTCACCGGCTTCGAGCGCCGCGGCGGCCGCAAGCAGGTCCACTACGTCTGCATGGCCGAGTATGACGCCACCATGCCCAACTGCGAGGTCGCTTATCCTCCTGTTGAGCTGAAGAACGTCCTGGGCCAGTACCTGTCCGAGAACGGCAAGACCCAGCTGCGCATCGCCGAGACCGAGAAGTACGCTCATGTCACCTTCTTCTTCAATGGCGGTGTTGAGGCTCCCTACGATGGCGAGGATCGCTGTGTCATCCCCAGCCCGAAGGTCGCCACCTACGACCTCAAGCCTGAGATGAGCGCCCCCGAGGTCGCTGACGAGTGCGTCAAGCGCATCGAGAGCGGCAAGTACGACGTGGTCATCCTGAACTTCGCAAACTGCGATATGGTCGGCCACACCGGCGTCTTTGAAGCCGCTGTCAAGGCCGTTGAGGCTGTGGACGCTGCTGTCGAGAAGGTCATCACCGCTGTGCTGAACGCCGGTGGCTGCGCTTTCCTGACCGCTGACCACGGCAACGCCGAGAAGATGAAGAACCCCGACGGCACTCCGTTCACCGCCCACACCACCAACGTCGTGCCTTTCGTGGCCATCGGCTGCGGCGATGTGAAGCTGCGCGAGGGCGGCTGCCTGGCCGACATCGCACCCACCATGCTGCCCTATATCGGCCTGCCCGTCCCGGCAGAGATGACCGGCAAGAGCATCATCGCTGAGTAAACCTTTTTTGAAATAATGCAAGCGCCCCGCAGCTCGTGACAGAGCTGCGGGGCGTTTTTTGTGCTGTTTGGCTTTTCAGCGCTCGACCCAGATGGACATCTTCGCACTGGTAGAGATGTCGCCGAGAAGGATGGTGTCCATCTTGATGCTGCAGGTCACGGCCAGCGCTTTGTTGGAATCGCTGCCGGTGAGCACCGAGGCGGGCAGGTTCTTGAGGGTCAGCACGGCGGTGCCGTCGGACAGGTCGCCGCTCAGAGTGCCGTCATAGTTCACCTCGCCGATGGCGATGCCGGTGAGACGGCCAGTCATGTTCATGGAAGAGAGCTGCTTGACCGGAAGCTCGAGAGTGAAGGTGCCGTTGGGCTGGCGGGTGAGGGTGGCTTCGCGGGTGGTGTCCACGGCACTGTCGGCCATCGACTCCTTGTCCCCGGACTCCCGCCAGAACCGGACGCCCACCGTCATCTTGACGGCGGCGGCACTGGCACTGACCGCCAGCGTCAGGAGCAGCAGCAACGAGACGAGGACCGCCCCGGTGCGTCTGCCCATATGCTTCAAAGAAATCGTCATATTCAAGAATCGACCTTTCCAGCCGCAGAGGCGGCTCTGTGCGTTCCAAAACGGAACGCGAAGGAATTTGTCACCGCAAAAATAACATATTCAGAAGAAAAAGTCAATCTGGCTTGTGAGGCTTTCACAAAAATGTTTCACATAAGACATATCTTATAGAAGAAAAACACAGACTTTGCCGAAGACACAAAAAAGCCGCCTCCCGGCGGACGGGAAGCGGCAGAAGTCAGGAAAACTTAGACCTCAAAGTTGGGGTCGTCCTTCAGCACGTGGATGCTGGTCATGAAGGGGCTCTGCTCGGGGTCCTGGAACGGAGCCTCCTTGACGTACTTGTTCAGGGCGACAGCAGTGCGGGTGGGGTCGGCGATGGTGCCGGCGCCGCCGATACAGCCGCCGGGGCAGCCCATGCCTTCCAGCAGGTAGCCGTTGTACTTGCCGGCCTTGGCCAGCATCAGCAGCTTCTTGCACTCGGCGAGGCCCTGTGCGGACGCGATCTTGACGTCCATATCGGGATGCCACTCCTTGATCTTGTCGGCGACAGCCTTGGCGACGCCGCCGGACTGTGCGAAGCCGCGGCCTGCGCCGGAAGCGTGGACCAGATCGATCTCATCGGGGTCGACTTCGAGGTTGGCCACGTCGATGTCCTTGGCCTCGATGATGCCGGCCAGTTCCTCGAAGGTCAGCACGAAGTCCACATCAGAGCGGACGGTGCGGCGGGAAGCTTCCAGCTTCTTGGCGGCGCAGGGTCCGATAAAGCACATACGGGCCTCGGGGTCGGCCTGCTTCATCATGCGGGCGGTAAAGACCATGGGGGTCATGGTCATGGAGATGTTCTTTGCAAGATCCGGGAAGGCGGTCTTTGCCATCATGCTCCATGCCGGGCAGCAGGAAGTAGCCATGAAGTTCAGCTTGTTGGGGACCTCCTCCAGGAAGTCGTGAGCCTCATCCACGGTACACAGGTCGGCACCGATGGCGACCTCCACGACGTCGTAGAAGCCCAGAGCCTTCAGCGCAGCCTTGAGCTTGCCGGTGGAGGCCAGGCCCGGGAACTGGTTGATGAAGGCGGGAGCGACGAGGGCGTAGATGCGGTCACCGCGGTTGAAGCCCTGAATGAGCTGGTAGATCTGGCCCTTGTCGGCGATGGCACCGAAGGGGCAGTTGACCAGACACTGGCCGCAGGACACGCACTTGCTGTAGTCGATCTCGGCGCGGCCCAGCTCATCGGAGTGGATGGCACCCATGCCGCAGGCAGCGGCGCAGGGACGCTCGGTCTTGACGATGGCGTTGTAGGGGCAGACGCCGACGCAGCGGCCACACTTGATGCACTT
>UMIR01026731.1_pt1 | contig 9626 bp, 8 predicted proteins | sample 1965841 | NCBI WGS metagenome assembly UMIR01 (sample SAMEA4836130, study PRJEB28245) | human gut metagenome | biome: gut microbiome; material: fecal sample | place: Denmark | collected 2008 | reverse complement strand
CAGCGGCCAAAGCCGCCCAGTGCCACGAGTTCATCGAGCGGCTGCCGCAGGGCTATGAGACGAGGATAGGCGACGAGGGCGTGTATCTGTCGGGCGGCGAGGCGCAGCGGGTATGTGTGGCCCGCGCCATTCTGAAGAATGCGCCGATACTGGTGCTGGACGAAGCCACGGCCTTCGCCGATCCGGAGAACGAATACAAGATGCAGCAGGCCCTTCAATCCCTAATAAAGGGCAAGACCGTGATTATTATCGCCCACCGGCTGTCGTCCATCGTCTCGGCGGACAACATCGTGGTCTTGCAGCAGGGACGGATCGTACAGCAGGGACGGCATGACGACTTATCCGTCGCCGAGGGTCTATACAAGAACATGTGGAATGCCTACACGAGCGCTTATCATTGGAAGTTGAACAAAAATTGAATACGGAGATATGAAAAAGAATAGTTTCTTGAACGATATTTTACAGAATACGAGTTGTCCGCAGGGATTCTGGGGACGGATGATTTTGCGGGGAATGAACTGTTTCCACGCTTCGTTGGCCCGTCGCGGCATGAAACAGGTGGACTGGCGGCCGGAATGGAATGTGCTGGACATCGGATGCGGGGGCGGCGCCAACGTGAAGCGTCTGCTGAAGCTGTGTCCGCAGGGAAAAGTTTACGGCATGGACCTGTCGGAGGAGAGCGTCGCCTTCGCCCGCAGGCACAATGTGGGAGAACTGGACCGCCGATGTTTCATACGGCAGGGCGATGTCTGCTCCCTGCCTTACGGGGACGGGGCCTTCGATGCCGTTACGGCCTTCGAGACCGTCTATTTCTGGTCTCCCGTCAGCAAGGCGCTGGCCGAAGTCTTCCGCGTGCTCCGGAAAGGGGGATGCTTTCTCATCAGTCTGGAAGCGAGCGATCCCGAACTCGGAAAGGCGTGGACGGAACGGATAAAGGGAATGACGGTGTATGGAGCCGAAGACCTGAAACGATTGCTGTCCAAAGCCGGATTTTCCGACATTCGGGTGATTCAGAAAAAAGAAGAACTGCATATCGTCGCACATAAATGAAAGGAGTGGAACATGAATGCGATTAAAAACATTACGATAGGCCATACGGAGCGTCTTTACAAGCCCGTGGGCTATACCATGCTCGCCAATCTGGTCAATATCATACCTTTTTGCCTCTCCATCGAGGCGGTGCGCATCATCTTCGCCGCGTTCGACGGCAGCGGACGACCGCTCGACACGGCAAGGCTGTGGTGCATCTTCGGCATATTGGCCGTCTATATGCTGGTGATGGCTCTGGCCGAACGGGCCTCCTACCGGGCCAATTTCAGAGGAGCCTACGAAATGAGCGCATCGGGGCGTATCGCACTGGCGGAACATCTGCGGAAACTCTCTCTCGGATTTCTTTCCCGGCGCGACCCCGGCGATCTTTCGTCCATGCTCGTTACCGATTTCACGATGGCCGAGACGGGCATTTCCCACCATTTGCCCCAACTGATGGGAGCTGTTGTCATGCCCGTGCTGGCATTCCTCTCGCTGGTGTGGATTGACTGGCGGATGGCCGTTGCCATGTTCGCCGCCTTGCCGGTCGCCATACTTGTCCTATGGATGAGCACGAGTGTGCAGAAAAAGTTGAGCGGAAGGCAGATACAAGCCAAAATCAATGCCGGGAACCGCTTGGAGGAATACTTGCAGGGCATTCGGGTAATGAAAGCCTACAACCTGCTGGGCGACCGCTTCGTCCGTCTGCGCGATGCCTTTGCGGAACTGCGCCGTGCCTGCATCCGTCAGGAGGCCCTGTTGGGTCCTTTCGTGCTGCTGAGCATTACGCTGGTGCGGGCCGGACTGACCCTGATGGTGCTGTGCGGAACCTACCTGCTGCTGGGAGGCGAACTCTCGCTGCTCGTGTTCGTATTATTCCTCGTGGTCGGCTCGCGCGTATTCGACCCGCTGACTTCGGCGCTGACCAACTTTGCGGAGTTCCGCTACTTCTCCATTGCCGGAGGGCGCATTCTCACGCTGATGAACGAGCCGGAGATGGAAGGCGAACGGCAGGCTCCGGCCACCGGCGACATCCGGTTCGAGCATGTATCGTTCGCCTATCAGGACAAGACGGTGCTTCAGGACGTTTCCATCGCGTTTCCGAGAAACACGCTGACGGCTCGCGTCGGTCCTTCGGGGAGCGGGAAAAGTACGGTGATGAAACTTTGCGCCCGATTCTACGACCCGCAGCAGGGGCGTGTCCTTTTCGATGGCGTTCCGATGACGGAAATAGAACCTGAAAGTCTGATGAGCCGCATCTCGATGGTGTTCCAGGATGTCTATCTGTTTCAGGACACGATCCGCGACAATATCCGTTTCGGAAAGCCCGGTGCGACGGACGAGGAGATCATCGCGGCAGCCGAGAAAGCCTGCTGCCACGATTTCATCATGCGCCTGCCGCAGGGATACGACACGATGGTGGGCGAAGGCGGCTGTACGTTGTCCGGCGGCGAGAAACAGCGCATATCCATCGCCCGCGCCATATTGAAGGACGCGCCGATCATCCTGCTGGACGAAGCGACCGCATCGCTCGACCCGGAAAACGAGGTGGAGGTGCAGAAAGCCATCGACACGCTTATCGAGGGACGCACCGTCATCGTCATCGCCCACAAGCTCAAGACGATTATGAATGCGGACCGGATCGTCGTTCTGGAGGACGGGCGCATAAGGGAACAGGGCACGCACGACGAACTGATGCGGCACGAGGGGCTTTATGCCCGTCTGTGGACGATTCAGGAGAAATCCGCAGGCTGGACCGTATAGAATAACGGAAAGCCCGGATAATAGGACTTTCACGAAAAGCCGGAAAGAAGGCAACCCCCTCTTTTCGGCTTTTCCTTATCTTATCGGCATTGTCGTAAATCAGTACGACGGCATAGTTACTGTTTCTGACTGCTGAACGATGTTGCGTTATTCATTGTTCGCTGGACCTTTCGGTTATGACAGACACAAGACCGCTACCCGGCCTCGTGTCCGGAAACACCTTATTATAATTATACCGAAAAATTTCCTTTTCAAGCCCATATTCTATACCCGTTATATCCCGTTCGCCTTTCCTTTTTATTTATTCTCGTTCTTATCGCTCCCTGCCACACTCCCTTGTCGGTGTGATTTTCCCATGCGAAGGTACAGCGTCATTCGGTCGTCAAGTACCGCTCCGCTAACCGGCTCGCAGATGGAACGGCAGCCTTCCCAAATCGAAGATGACCTTATTAAGAGACACTTTTTTGATGATAACATTTGAATAAATAATTGTTTGTAACATAAAAAAATATTATGATAATCATTATAATGTCTCCTTTTTTATTTAATTTGCGAAAAATATTATGTTATGAAGGATTATAATTTAGATCGTATTCTCATACCTGCTTTTAAGTTGTTTATGACTTATAATTATGAAAAGGTATCAACTTCTTTATTGGAGCAGGAAACTGGTTTAACCAGAGGTGCAATTTTTTATAAGCTAAGGACGAAGGAAGATATTTTTAAAGCTGTTATCGATAAATTCATTATTGAATTACAATCGGCAAATGTACCAGTTGGAAACAGTCTGATAGATTTTATAGACCGATACTTGAAACGGATAGACGAGCGTATGTCACATTTGATCGATTTAAAGCTAAATAATATACATAGGGCTTATTTCAATTTGATTTATCAGGCATTACAATTTTATCCGGATTTTGATAAACGGATAAACTCTATCTTTCAGGAGAGTCTTGAAAATTGGAAGGAGGTTGTTCAGATAGCTGTTGATAATGGAGAAATCAAACCTTCATGCAATGTTGAGATGATTGCGCAGCAATTTAGGTATGTTTATTCCGGCTTATCCTTTGAAAGCAGTATATTATCGGGATTGAATGTGATAGATCTTCAAAGGTTATATTATTCTATTTATAATGAGATAAAATATGAAAAATGATGTATTTATAAACCGGTTGAGTCCTTATCTTCCTAACAATCCGGTTAATAATGATGAAATGGAAGATTATTTAGGATTAATTGAAGGAAAGGCTTCACGCGTGAAACGTATTGTTCTGAGACAGAATGGAATCAATACCAGATATTATGCTTTAAATAAAAAGCAGGAAATTACGCATACCAATGCGGAGCTAGCCGCCAATGCCATCAAAGGACTATTCAAATCTGAAGCGGAGTTGGGAACAGTTGAACTTCTGTCTACTGCAACTTCTATTCCTGATCAGGTTCTTCCTTCCCATGCTTCAATGGTACATGGTTTGTTAAAGAGTTCCGATAATATGGAACTGTTTGCAACCGCAGGAGTATGTCTTACTTCCTTGCAAGCATTGAAGATCGCTTATCAGGCAATAGCGGTAGGGGATAAGAATAACGCTGTTTGTTGTGCTTCCGAACTGGTGTCCGCAACTTTGCTTTCCAAGCATTATGATATGGAGTATGAGAAATGTCATAGTGTCGGGGAAAATCCTTATTTCGGTTTTGAAAAGGATTTTCTAAGATTTATGCTTTCTGACGGTGCATGTGCCTTGTTACTGGAAAGAACACCGAATGTAGACTGTCTTTCTTTAAAAATAGAATGGGTGGAAATGGCTTCTTATGCTAACAGGCTTCCTACTTGTATGTTGTTAGGAGGTAATTTTACTGACAATGGAGAAGTAACCGGTTGGAAGTCTTTTGAAAGTCTGGAATTAGCCGAGAAATCTATTTTCGTAGTAAAGCAGGATATAAGATTGCTGAAGGAGTATGTAGTTAAGTATTGGGTAGATCATATTGAGTTGATGCTTTCTAAACATGTTGTTAAAACGAGTGAAGTTAGGTATGTTATTCCTCATGTTTCTTCCATGTTCTTTTATTACGAGTTATTGAAAGAACTGGAATTACGTAATATAGATTTAGGAGAGGATAAATGGTTTACGAACCTTACATGGGTAGGAAATATGGGATCGGCATCTATATTTGTCGCATTAGAAGAGTTAATGAGGACGAAGCCTTTAAGGAAAGGGGATGAAATACTACTTCTTGTTCCTGAAAGTGGAAGATTCAGTTACGGAACAGCTTTGTTAAAGGTTGTTTGATTGTTTTAGTTCTAATATTTTTTAGGCTATATTATTATGAATGTCATAATAATATAGCCTAAAAAAGTCACAAAATAAAGTTATGCGAATAAAATCAGTTTTACAAGTAAGAATCTTGTATGGAGTTTTGATTTCTCTGTTAATGATCGTTGTCAGTTGTGTGGAAAAAAATGGTTATTATGAACCAGCCGAGCAAACTATAATTGACAACTTGACAAAAAATAAGAGTTGGGAGAGATCTTATCATGCCAAATTAGATAATGGTGAAGAACTTGATATTCAGGAAAGGTGGATTTTTAATAGTAATGGCAATGGTTCTTGTAAAAATATCACAACTTATGCAAATGGAAATGTGGAAGAGAACGTGACTTACTTTCATTGGGCTTTTTCCACACCTGATTTCAGCGTTATTTATATGGACTATGAATTGTTTTGGGAAATAGAAGAACTTACTTCAGACAAGTTGCGGATATACGAAACATATAAAGATCCTGTGACAGTACCCGGACAATCTTACAGAGATTACCAACAGTATGAAGCTGTTGTTTTGAACTAAATTATTGAAATTATTTTGAGACAAAAACACCTCCTATAAAAAAGGAGGTGTTTTTGTTATGGTTGTGTGCTTTGTTTATCAATCAGTAAATTCAGCAACAATCTGTGAGCCTATATCTGAAGGTGCGTGTTTCATTCCTCTGAATTCCCAATACACATTGCTAGAACCAGAATTTTCGGTCCATGTAAATTGCCATTGCTCCATCATAGTTGTACCAGACATAACAACTTTCTTAGGATCGGAACCACCGGCGCTGCTTCCTGTTTTAGATGCATTTGTTTCACAAATGATCTCAAAGAAGTAGTAAGTGTAATTCATTAGATTTATGTTAATCTGCATGTTGATTCTATTGCCAGCATAGAATGACTGCCATGACTCACTATTATAGGCTAAAGTTAGTCTGCCGTAACTACTTCTTGATGATCTCGTTGCAGCCTGATTATTTCTTGTTAATGTGATAGGAGAATCAGATTTGATTTCTCTGATCCATGTTTCTCCATAAGTTGCATAAATAATCTGGTCAACATCTGATCTTTGAGCGACAATCGCAAGTTGGGCATTAAGATTTTTCAATTCGTTCTCATACCTAGCTCTATTTGCCGGGCTGACTAGTTGCAGTTCTTCCCAATCCTTATTTGTGACATAAGCCATTGGTGAATTTTTTTTGTTTTCGTTGATGTAATATTCACCTAATGTCTTATTTACATCAACAAACTTTGCCAGCACCTGTGCATCTGTTTGATAATCTCTTACACTTGTACTGTCTGTGGGCAAATCGTTGTCTGTACACGATGTTATTGCTATACAAGTCAATAGCATAACAACCCATGAATAAACTTTTTTCATATGGCTATTAGTTTAATGAATAAAATATGTGTTTTCACACAGTGAAAAATTTTTCTTCACTGTGCAAATATATATAATTATTATGATTATCATAATATTTTTTTTAGAAAATTCAAGAATAATATCATTTTGAATTGGGATATATAATTCACATCTTCGTCTGGTTTATTTGTACTTTCGGAAGAAAGAAGGACCTCGGATCAGTCCCAAAAGAAGGCTGCCTCTGGAATGACCGGTGAAAATAAAGAGAACTGATTTTCTTAAAAATAGAAGTTTTGTCATTACCGTATATTTATATACTTTTGGTGAATCTTTTGTTGTTTGGACACCCTGTAGAACCATTGTTTTTCTTCATTTAAACCTTTTACAATCCGAATCCCCTTACCTGAAGCAGTGATTGATTCTTTGATTTGTGGATCATAACTATAAGTACCACCAGCATTGTTGGGAGTATAACAACTTATATTCCCCGACAAATTCCTCGTCGAGGTATATACTCTCGAAAATGAGTATTATAGCAATACTTTACCAATCGGGAAGCCATGTTCGAGTGACTGGAAGAAATCTTTGGGCAACCCGTAACCTTCGAAACGGAAGTCGAGCGTATCATGGAGCAATGGAAAGAAAAAAATGAGTAGGTCTATTGCAGCGTGGCCGAATGCAAAGTTGTAGAATAAAATTCGAGACAGCATGAAAACCTATCATTGGAAAGAGTATGGATTCATCGGAACAATGCTCGACTTCGCTCAACATTTCGGAGTATGCAAAAGTCAAACTTTCGTCAATGCGGTGCGGAGAGTTTTCTGACACGTCTATAACTGCATGGAGGCACGGGAACAGGCAGATTATGAAGAAAAGCGGGAGCGGATAAAACCCGCTTTTCGCCTTTATCTCGACCGAGAACACGCGTGTCTTATTGAAATAACAAAAGAGGAATACGAGGCTATCGCCCTGCCCGTGATACACTCTTGAGTTATAGGTACAATCAAGAAAGCTGTCCCAAAGTTCATTTTTAGACAGCTTTCAAGCAATCAATTATTTTTCAGCAGGTGCTGCAGCTTCTTTTTTCTGTTTCAATTTTTGTTCAATCGGATCTTTATACTGTATCTGGAGCTGCATCAGTTCAGTTTTCAAATCTTCTGTAATTTTTTCGTAGCCCGGCTGACCATACAAGTTATGCATTTCGGCTGGGTCTTCCTTCAAATCATATAATTCCCATTCATCAATGTCGTTGTAGAAATGGATGAGTTTGTAGCAGTCTGTGCGTACACCATAATGACGTTTTACCATGTGTTCTGCTGGAAATTCATAAAAGTGATAATACAGTGACTTACGCCAGTCGGCAGGCTTCTCACCCTTCAGCAGTGGAACCAGCGATACCCCCTGAATATCTTCGGGTATAGGTGCTCCGGCAAGTTCAAGAAAGGTAGGAGCATAGTCGATGTTCTGGACCATCTGAGGTATCTCTCCTTTTGCCTTGAAGTCTTTCGGCAAGTGCATGATAAGCGGTGTATGCATAGACTCTTCGTACATGAAACGCTTGTCGAACCAGCCATGTTCGCCCATATAGAATCCCTGGTCGGAGGTATAAACTACGAGCGTATTGTCGAGCATGTCTTTTTCCTTTAAATAGTCGAGCACACGCCCTACATTTTCATCGAGTGATTTTACCACCTTAGCGTAGTCGCGCATGTAACGCTGGTACTTCCATTCGGCAAGTTCTTTTCCCTGAGGATTCTTCTTATAGAAATCATCAATTATCGGCTTATAGAAATCATCGTAAATCTTACGGTCTTCCGGATTCAGACGACCTACATAGCTTTCGTATCTTTCCTTCAACGGAGAAGTCTTGTCGGCACGGTTCATCTTGTTGTCATAAATCAGGTCCATGTCTTTAAAGATACTCATCTGTTGAGCGGCAGCAGCCGGACGGCCCTTGTAATCATCATAGAAGTTATCAGGCAATGGGAATGTCTTGTCCTCGTACAGCGGCAAGTCCTTTAGATCAGGCAACCAGTTGCGGTGAATAGCTTTATGATGGATAAACAAACAGAAAGGTTTCTCTTTATCACGCTGGTTTTCCATCCAGTCGATACTCATGTCGGTAATCAGATTGGTAAGATATCCTTCTTTGCGGATAGTGTCATTATCCATCGTGATGAAATCCGGATTGTAATAATCTCCCTGTTCGGGCACAATTTCCCAATGGTCGAATCCGGTAGGCAGACTTATAAGATGCCACTTTCCAATAATGGCAGTCTGGTAACCTGCTCTTTGCAGGAGTTTCGGCATGGTCTGTTGAGAACCGTCGAACACACAAGTAGTATTATCAGTAAAGCCGTTGGCATGACTGTGCTTGCCGGTAAGCATACAAGCACGGCTCGGTCCACTCAAAGAATTGGCAACAAAACTGTTTGTAAAAATAACACCATCGTTGGCGATACGATCCAGATTGGGAGTTTCCACAACGTGGCTCCCATAGCAACTCATCATCTGCGCCGTATGGTCATCGGTCATGATATACACGATATTATATTGGTTGGGAACTTTTTTCTCACTACCATACGAGGCCAGTGAAGTTAAAGCTGCCATCCCTGTCAATGGGTAAATAAATAAAGCTGTTTTCATAAAACGAAATAAATAAAGGTTTGTACAACTTATCACAAAAACATCAGCCTGGGATACCAAGCTATCAAGCAAAAAAGTCCGAGGAACATGGTGAATAACTTTCCCCGGGCTTTTCCTTCTATACAAGTTCTAATTCAAGGGTAGATCTTAGTATTTCCTTGGGTTGTTTCAAATCCCTATCGGCATTTCCCCTTCTTTGGTATTGAGAAAAACATAAGGATTAAAAAACTACCAGTTCGGATTCTGTTCCCATAAACCACCGGTCAAACTTCCTACCATTTCCTGACGGATAGGCAACAGGTAATCGCGCTCCACATTAAACTGCCAGCCATTCGGATAGTTGGTATTGTTGAATGATACGATATATCCATCCTTCAACCATATATTTGAACCTACGGTCATGATGCCATCAAAATGTTCCCCCAGCGTACTGCCTGTGTACAAAGCACCAGTCGGAGTTTTTCCGACGATCAACTCGTCGGCAGCGGCCCAGCGAAGGATATCCGTCAGAC
>UMIR01007112.1_pt1 | contig 11210 bp, 10 predicted proteins | sample 1965841 | NCBI WGS metagenome assembly UMIR01 (sample SAMEA4836130, study PRJEB28245) | human gut metagenome | biome: gut microbiome; material: fecal sample | place: Denmark | collected 2008 | reverse complement strand
AGCAAGATTTATTATAAGTCTTCTGATATTGAAAGTATTATTGCAGACAGCGAAACGCAAAATCAATCACCCAAACAAGTCATGCCATATGAAAAGAACTAAAGAAGATTACCCGTCCTTCAACCTGTTTTCTATTGTCGGCACATGGGAAAGCGTTAATCTGAATCCTACTGTTATCATCTACCGGAATGATAAAGAATATCTTCTTTCTATTATATATGTATCGGAAACCACTAAACAGGCTTCACCCGCTACTTATGAGATACAGCAAGATGGTAGCCAGTATTTTATTGGCATTGCATCCAAACGACTCTATGTAGATTATGATCCGCCAAAAGATATAGTTAGCATTTCATCGCTGGGTGACTATCTGCGTAACTAGCCAGCTATCTAGCCATCTTGAAATCAAGATTTCAATAAAACAATCTTTCAATCATGGAACTAATAAATAAAGAAACCCCACAAGTCAAAGAATTTATTTCTTCGCTCGATTCGATGCTGGATGGCATTGAATCTATAGTCAAGCATTACAAGCCCCACCTGAATGGGGAACGCTTTCTTTCTAATAATGAGGTTTCCAAGAAACTGAATGTCAGTTTGCGAACCCTGCAAGAGTGGCGAGATACAGGGCTAATCCCCTTTATCCAGATAAAAGGTAAAATCATCTACCGTCAGAGTGATATTGATAAACTGCTCCAAAAGCACTACTTTGAAAGTTGGAAAGAATAACTATCTAAAAGAGTATGATTTCCACTATCTTAAAAGGAAACCTCTTTTATTGAGGTGGAAATTATACCTTTGCATCCCAAACAATTGAAATTATGAAGTTTGTAATAGAATCTGGTACGGCTACCGACATTGACGAATTAGAAAAACTGTATGATGATCTGAATGATTATTTATCAGCTACTACCAATTATCCCGGATGGATAAAAGGCATTTATCCTATTCGTGAAGATGCGGTTGCTGGCATAGAAAATAATACTCTTTTTGTTGTCAGGCATGATGGAAAGATAGCTGGCTCTATCATCTTAGACCATCATCCCGATGAAGCCTATAATAATGTAAGGTGGAAAATAGAAGCTGACTATAGTCATATCTTTGTGATACGTACTTTTGTGGTGCATCCCTCATTCTTGAAAATGGGTATCGGTCGTGCTTTGATGGACTATTCGTTTGAACTGGCTCAACAATCAGGTATAAAATCCATCCGTTTGGATGTGTATGAAAATAATCTTCCGGGAATCTCCCTCTATGAGAAATGCGGTTTTGAATACATTGATACCGTAGATTTAGGCTTTGGCAACTATGGGCTGGATTGGTTCAAACTGTATGAGAAACTTGTTTAAACTCTAATCAAGTGGAAGACATTCCCCTCATGCCAGCCCCGAAAACATTGTTTTTCGGAATTTAATTTGAATCATTGACTTTTCCAGTGAAGTATTTAGTCTGTGCAAGTCTTTAGATGAAAATACGCTCGAAATGTAATGAGAGGAAGATTTTCATCTAAACCGAAGGCTCGGACTTGAACAGGCTAAATACGGAACTTACCTTTGTCAATGCTTCATATTGAGTTCTGGAAAACTTACAATAAAAGAAAAGGATTGAGAAAATGAAACTCATTCTTCCCAATCCTTTTTCAATATTAGCTACTACCTTTATATAGCCAATTCCGACAGACAGCTATTCACCTTTTGCATATCCTTGAAAATATTCTGATCCAATACCCTTGCATAGTGTTTTGTTACGCTTGTATCTGCATGACCTAACATCTTAGCAACATTCTCCATACTCACGCCATTTGCAAGGCAAATGCTTGTGGCGTAGCTATGACGGGCGGTATGCATAAGTAACAGGAAAGCAAGCGATAACAGAAATGAGTAGATAAAACTTAAATAGTTGGTATTTAGCATATTTGCTGGATTCTGCCAAATGAGTAAAACGCAAAAAAAGGTGATTTGTAGTATTCGTTCAGTTACCAAAGCGTTAGCTGTCCAGTTACCGAAGCATACAGGTAACGCAATGAGGAGTACAGAAGTTATCACAATGGGCTATTATTCACTGGTTGTCAATATTTTGCATATTAAAGAACGCTTATAAATTAGGTAATTTTGCCATTAAAGGATAAGCGTATGAAAATAGAAAAATTCAAGGTGTTGCTCTACCTGAAAAAGAGCGGTCTTGACAAGTTCGGAAAGGCTCCAATTATGGGACGAATAACGGTGAACAACACGATGGCGCAATTCAGTTGCAAGCTGTCATGTACTCCAGAGTTATGGAATCCACGTGAGAGTCGGTTGAATGGGAAAAGTAAAGAAGCGGTGGAAACCAATGCAAAAATCGCCAAGTTGCTATTGGCTGTAAACGCTGCCTTTGATTCTCTCGTGAAACGGAAAAATGATTTTAATGCAACGGATGTAAAAGAAACGCTTCAAGGTAGCAAAGATACCCAAATGACATTGCTCAAGCTGTTCGACAGGCATATCGAGGAAGTGAAGTCCCGTGTGGGGATAGACATATCCCACCGTACACTTCCAAACTATATTTATACCCGTAACCGTCTTGCAGAATTCATAAATTGCAGATTCAAGGTGTCAGACCTTGCCTTTTGCCAGCTTAATGAGCTGTTTATACGTGAATTTCAGGAATATGTTGTAATTGAGAAACGACTGGGAGTCCAGACTGTACGTCACTATCTGGCCATACTGAAAAAGATTTGCCGTATCGCGTTCAAGGAAGGGCATTCGGACAAGTCCTATTTTGAACACTACCAGCTGCCAAAACAGAAAGAGACACCCCCGAGAGCATTGAGCAAGGATGATTTCGAAAAAATAAGAGATGTAGAGCTTACCGGCTGCCGCCCCGAACACTCTATAGTCAGGGATATGTTTCTTTTCGCCTGCTACACCGGGACTTCATATGTTGACGTAGTTGCAATTACTCCTGATAACCTATCCAAGGATGATCAGGGAGCGCCATGGTTGAAATACCGAAGAGGTAAAAACGGACAACTGTGCCGTGTCAAGCTGTTACCGGAAGCCGTGGCTCTTATTGAAAAGTACAAGGATGAGACAAGGGCTACCTTGTTTCCCGTCATCCCCTACCAGGCTTTGAAATGGTGTCTTACAAGCATCAAAATGAAAGTCGGGATACAAGGCCGTTTGTCATACCACATGGGGAGACATTCGTTCTCGACCCTTATGACATTGGAAAACGGGGTGCCGATTGAAACTGTCAGCAGGATGCTGGGACATGCGGATATAGGTACAACCCAAGTATATGCCCGTGTGACTCCCAAAAAACTTTTTGAGGACATGGACAAATATATCGAGGCGACAAAAGACCTGAAACTGATTCTATAACTCTTAAAATATTTAAACAATGCGAAGTACATTTTCTATTCTCTACTATATTAACCGAGGCAAGGTCAAAACCGACGGGACAACAGCCATCATGTGCCGTATCACGATTGACGGCAAGAGCAGTGTATTTACTACCGGATATTATTGTAATCCTGAATGCTGGAATACCAAAAACGAAACGGTAAAAGATGGCAGGACAAACGGTCTTCTTGCGGACCTACGGGCAAGGCTTGAAACTTCTTACATGAACCTGTTAAAGGAAACGGGTATGATAACTGCTGAAATGCTGAAAAACGAAATAACATGTGTAGGGATTGTTCCTGTAACTCTTTTGAAAGCTGGAGAAGAAGAACGCGAAAGGTTGAGAATCCGTTCCGTAGCGATAAATTCTACCTCATCTTACCGTCAGTCCAAGTCTACTCAGGCATACCTGCACGAATACCTGCTTTCTATGGGGATGAATGACATAGCTTTTGAAGACATTACAGAAGATTTCGGGTGGGAATACAAACTATATCTGAAGGGCAAAGGTTGCGGTGCGAGTCACATCAACCATTGTCTTACATGGCTGAACAGACTGATATATATTGCCGTTGACAGGGAGGTTCTCCGTTTCAACCCGCTTGCGGATGTACCTTACGAGAAAAAGCCTACAGGCAAATTGAAACATATAAGCAGGGCTGAGTTGCAAAGGATTATGGAGCAGCCTATGCCGGAAAGATTGCAGGAACTTACCCGCAGGGCTTTCATATTTTCCTGCTTCACCGGATTGTCTTACGTTGATGTTAAAAGGCTCTATCCTTCACATATTGAAACGACTTTAGACGGAAGAAAGTACATCCGTATCAACCGTAAAAAAACGGACGTGGAGTCATTCATACCTCTTCATCCTATAGCTGAACAGATATTGGCTATGTATAACACAACGGATGAAAGCAACCCCATATTTCCATTGCCCAAACGTGACATGTTATGGTACTGCATACATGAGATAGGTATCGTGGCTGGTATAAAGGAGAATTTGAGTTATCACGCCAGCAGGCATTCGTTCGGTACTTTGATGCTTTCTGCAGGTGTCCCGATAGAAAGTATAAGTAAAATGATGGGACACACGAGTATTAAAACGACACAAGGATATGCCAAAGTAACCGATGATAAAATATCCGAGGACATGGACAAGCTGATGAAACGAAGACAAAAGCAAAAGGACAATTCCAGACAGTCGCCCGTTCCCTCTGCCGTCCATAGAAGTTAGTACAGACTCTATTGAAAGCGAAAAGGTCTGTCGGCTATGCCGTTTCGGGCAGAATCTTCCTCTTTCAGAGCGTATTCAGCCCGAAAACCTTTTCCCTTTCACGTCTGTACAATGAATGCCGACGGCAGCGGAAACAAGCGACTGACGGAAAAGTCAGAAAATAAAAAAGTAAAACAGCATATAGACGGAAATTAAAATCACGTCCGATTCTATATGTTGTTCTCATCACCTAAAGAAGGATATTTTTTAGAAATACAATAAAATGGGCAGACGGCAAACTGCGCTCCCTCCAGAAAAATCAATTTTTGTTTTCTGCGGCTTTGGCTGTTATTCTCATCTATTCGGCAAGAGTCATCACATTTGGGATACTGTCATACGAGAGTAAAACGATGATTTTTTCCACACTTATTTGTTTTTTCTATTTTCCGCTATTGTAAATAACATCAAGTAGCTCATTTGCAAGTCTCACATCTGTGATTTTAATAATATTGTCTTCCTCTGTTACATAGCCAAGTATATTGATACTGCCATACCAGACTGTGGACTTATCTATGACGCACGAGGATAATGATAGTTTCGGTACAATCTTTACATATAATCCCAAACTTTTTAGATAATCCGTCTGACTGTTTTCCTCTGATGTGAGAATTGATACTTGAATACCACTCGCATGAAACTCTCTGAGTGTTTTAACAAATGTGTTTCGTTCTGTACGATAGAGTTTTGGAGAGGATATGACAATAGATTGTCTTGAACTTTTCAAATTTTCCATAAATGCCAAGCGGAACGTACTGCCATTGAAAATCTGTCCTTCACATGACGATGTGTACAAGTTTTCTGTGTCATCAAACAATGTCGGATTATCTTTTGACAGTACACGATAACCGATGGCAGAGTATCCTTTCAGGCGTTTACGATACATGCTCTCACAAACAGGTTCGTGTATATCAATATAGTCGTAAATACGAACATCTTTTTTCCCCTCATTCTCACGGTGCAAACGTCCGGCATATTGTGCCACCAATCCTTTCCATGAAATTGGCAGTGCCAAAAACAGTGTATCAAGTCGTGGATAGTCAAATCCCTCTCCCACATATTTTCCCGTGGCTACTATTACAAGAGGGGCATCTTTGGGTATATCCTGTAACTTTTGTAGCGTTTCTCTCCTGTTTTTTGCAGTCCCTTTTCCTGTGAGTTGTATGATGTTGGCTACATGCTGCTTCAACATTTCGGCAAGCAATTCTACATGAGAAGTTCTGGCAGTAAGTATTATAGGTGTTCGGCCTGCAGCCACGACATTAAGGACATCCTCTATTATAAGATTATTCCGTATTTTCGATTCAGCGAGGGATTGTGATAGTGCCGTAAACGATTGTTTATCATCGGTAACAGGTCTATAAGATGTAAATCTCGGCACAAGATAACGTTGGAACGACTGCTTCTGTATCTGTGCCTTGGCATCGGCAGAAAAACGAATCGGACCGCATTGCATAAAGATAATAGGCTGCAAACCATCTTTACGGATTGGAGTGGCAGTAAGTCCATAGACATAATGTGCCGTAACGTGTTTTAATACATTCTCAAATGTTATGGAAGATACGTGATGACACTCGTCTACAATGACCATCCCGTATCCTTTTACAAAAGGCTTGACTTCGTCATTTTCAAAACACGACTGCATAAGGGCTATATCAATAACACCATGCACCGTGTTAGAGGTAGAATCAAGACACCCGACTGGAGAAAATGCCTTCTTCCTTCCTCGTTTCTTGGAAATCCTATCTTCTGTAAAATCTATGTCAAGAAATTCTGACAGACGCTCATGCCATTGCATAAGCAATGCCTTGGAGTGTACCAGAATAAGTGTATTTGTCTTTCTTCGGGCAATCAGAGCCGAGGCTGTAACAGTCTTTCCAAAGGCTGTCGTTGCAGACAACACACCGTTGGGAAATGGCATGAGGGCATTGATAGCGTCCAACTGTTCATCGCGTTCCTTTCCTTTGAATGTTACGCCAATAGGTTTACCATGATTTGTATTATCAACTATTTCATAATCAATTTTGAGAGAATTCAGCATGTTGATAATGGCATCCTCACACCCCCGAGGCATTGCAAGATATTCATCGGTAAAATCTGCACGGCAGATAATACGAGGAATGTTATATGTGGAAATACGCATCGCCTGTTTGCTGTAGAATTCAGGATTTTTGAACGCCGCAATATGTTTCAAATGATTACTAACCTTATCTGAAATAGATTTTAAAGGAATATATATCCTGTCTGATTTATGTATTATAAGTTTGCCGTTAAAGTCTTCCTGGGTCACATCCTGTATGACTGGTATTTCCCACGGTTTATTTTCCGAAGAGGTAGCTAATGTTCCAAAATCTTCCTGCTGATGCTGTGTCAATAATGCATCTACGGTACCTTCATCTATTTTTCTTACATTGTATAGGTATGCCCATTGATCCTGGAACGGAAGAAACTGCTCATCTACAAAAACGCTGTTTCCTGCTTTCCTGGCTTTTCCCTGCAATGGTAATGCAATGAGATTGCCGAATCCACTTTCCGGTACTTTATCCTGATTGGGAAAGAAACGATCGTATGAATCGAATGTAATCCGTCCATTGCGCTTCATGGCTTCCGTAAGAATTGTATTGCCTAATTTCCTTACTTTGCAAGCCGGTATGGGTTCATTAAAGAAAATCCACACATGCGCACCATTTCCAGAGCGTGAGCGTTCTATACTGAACGGAATTCTCCACTCTCTACAAATGGAAATAAATGCCAATACATCGTTCTTATATCCATGAGTGCAATTTTTGTCATCAAAATCAGCACACAGGAAAGAACATTTGTTATCAGAAGTAACGACGTACAGACCGATAACATCGCATCCGTTCTCATCTTTACCTTCCAGATGTCGGTATATGTCTTGATTGGTTAACGGGGCAAAATTGCGGTTAGGACACTCTGCACATTTATGCTTTTTCTTGTCACATATTCCTCTGCGCCATTCGTTGATACATACTGGTTGGTAACCACCCTTTTCTGTGGCTTTGTTGAACCATCGTCGTGCAAATACATCATCTCGTCCCTTGAAAAAGTTACGGAACAATGCTATTTTCTCATCAAGAGAGAGTTTGATTGGAGGATATATTATGGAAGAAAATGCTGTACTTTCATCAGCACGTTTGATGGAGGAATACACTATACCATGCTGTGAAAGTATTGACTTCAGCTCTTCATTTTCGGCAAGCAGGGCATTGTATTTAATGACAAGCGCATTGTATTTCTCTTGAAAACTGTCCATCTGTTATTTTGTTGCCATTAAACCACACAGCAATGCAATTCCAAAACTCAGAAACGTTCCGGCAAGGACATATTCTGTTTTTGCTGTATCCGTGTCTTTGAATCGAAGTATGGATTTTGCCGCTATGATAAAACCGATTGCTTCATATTGTCCAATGATAACGAATATGATTGTAAGAATACGCTCTAAATTTCCAATTAACGCTCCTGCATTTTTTATATTTTCACAAGACTGTGTCTCTCCAACTTGATATTTCTTTAAGACCAACTTAATCAGGATGTTTGCAGGCTTGATGCACAATAGTAACGCCAATATGAACAGAGGTATAGAGTAACAGCCATTGCAATCCATTGATTGAATTGGCAACTTTGTTGTAGTGTCAAAGGAAAATGTCACTATAATCAGTATCGCCAAATGAGCAATCTGATCAATCACAAAATTCCATAATCCTTTGGGGCTATATGTTTTGATAACATCTATCACCAGATGAGAAAAAGCAATGGCAAGGGCATAAAATCTGAATTCATAAACAGGAACAGCTGCCCATGACACCCCGCCTATGATAAGCGAATGCACATACAGAAACCAGCTTCTGAATTTCCTTTCCTCTTTCTGCGCACAGTATTTATCATTCTGCAGGTAAAAATCACCTATAACATGTGCCAATAACAGACCTAAAAACAACCAACTATTCATATTCTTCAAAATTTATCTGCTCAAAATATTTTATGGATTCTTCTATACAATACCATTTTGTAGCTGTAGAAGCATTATTTACACTGGCTTGGGATATACCCAGCTTCTTGGCAATGTCTGCCTCTTTGAAACCAAGTAGTTTATAGTAAACGACTTCACTTTGGCGCATAGTCATATCATTTAATATGGCATCGGTCAATAGGGCTATAGTTTGTAAAGGGGCAGATAATTGCTTTTTACTTGTATGAACAGACATCGTTCCCTTATTCAGGGAACTCATTTCCTCGAGCGCACGTCCTGATAGATATATGGCCTCACCATCCCAAATGCCTTGTTCGGTATTCACTATTCTCATACCTCCGATACCAATGGCTATCCGTATTCCGTATGTATGGAAATTTTTCGTCTTTTCATTTTTAGCTGTGGAAAAAGATTTGATGCAGGATTTGATTATAAAGGCTATCCGGAATACGTTTGATACATTTTGCATTACACACTCTATATAGTCCCCTTTTATTTGGCGACCTTCAAAATCAGGATAACTCACTTTCAGCAAGCCAAATAATGATTCTATCCTTTGCTTTAATCCTATAGTTTCATTCACAGACAAGGAAGTGGATGCTACTATATCCGCTGAAATTGTTGCAAACATATTATAGTTCATTGATTTGATGACAAATGTATGAATTTTCTTTTATTCCGCCAAAATTATAGATTAAATAGTCTATAATTATAGAATATAGATAAATAGATCTATAGTAACGATTTATATACAATATGAGCTATAGCAAAAATCTGCACCATTTCATAGATAAATGATGCAGATTATAGAGCAAGACAAACATATCCATTATTTCCTGTTCCTGTATGTCTCCTTGTACCCTTTTATCAGTGTTCTTTCTATGTCGGAAGCCCGGTAGAGAATCTTTCCGCCTACCTGTGTGTAAGGCAGAATGCCGTTGTTGCGGTAGTCCTGCAAGGTTCTCCGGCTCACTTTCAGCAGGTATGCCACTTCCTTGTCTGTCAGCAGTTCATCGCCATAGGCAGGCGGTTGCCGTTTTTCCAACAACTTTTCGAGCAGGGCCAGCAGCCTGTCGAAATTCGAGTGGAACGTCTTTACCCACTCGTGGTCCTTTTCTCTGATTTCATTACTCATATGCGTTTGATATTGGTTTATACATTATTCTTGAAACTCACTCAAATGGTCTTGCCTTTCCAACGGGCTTCCTTGCGCTTGTCCTCCACGTTGCCGACTACCCGTTCCACATCGTCAGGACGATAGTAAGTCCGGTTCCCGATTTTGGTAAAGGCAAGCGTCCCGTTATCCCTCAGGGTCTGCAAGGTTCTCGGACTGATGCGCAACCTGCGGCAGACCTCATGGTTGTCCATCCATTCACCTGTTTCCTTCCCGCCGTGTTCACTGCACAGACTTTCCACCCGCTGCACGAAGTAATCCAGCTTGGCGGCAATCTCCTCGAAAGTCCTCTTTTCAAAGCTGATGATTTCCATTTTCTTCATTATTTTCAGTTAAACATATATTCAAAATTCCGGAAAAGGACAGGTCTTTTACAGCCGATATTCCATCATGTCTCATTGTCCTATTCTCGGCTGGAAATGTGACTGTCTTATCCTGTTCCCACTGCAAATAAAAGCAGTAGAAATCACACTGCAATGGATTTTCAGACCGGTGACGATGCGTTGCCCGGAATGACATCATGTTACATATCAACTACATACAATGAGCCTTCTTCATAAACGGAATCCGCTTGAACAATCCGGTATGGAAGAATCACTCCGGCAAATCACGGCAGGCAGCACCGACCGTCCAATCGGTATTGTGCATAGGGTAACATAATTGCCACGGTATCTCCATTTGCTTGATTCTGTTCACTATACACATTTCCTTTGCTCACGACAACGAGTCAAGGTGCGCACCGAGACCAGTGAGTAAACTGATTAAAATCAAAAATGTATGGTAACAAAAAAGAAATTGACCAAAGAAGAATGGGAGGCCATGACAGGTACGGACATGTCATTCATTCTCCCGTCAGATGGCAGTATTGAAACTGCCCTGGAATCATCCTTGAATGATACCGGAAATAGAGAACAGGCAAAGTTAGTAGAACAAGTAGAAGTTCCATTCGAGCCCCAGCAACCTCCAACAGGAAGAGAGGAAGCCGTTCCCGTATCTCAACGTCGCATAAGCAGTAGGCAGAGGAAACTTTCTCTGGACGAATACCGGAAAGCCTTTCTTCAGGTTCCGAGAATAGAAGACCGCAAGCCTGTGTTTGTTAGCGGCGAGGTACGTGACAGGCTGGACGAGTTTGTCCGAAGGTTGGGAGGACGTAAAATGAGTGTTTCCGGACTGCTTGAAAACATCGCCCGGCAGCATCTTGAAATCTACTCGGAAGACTTCGAGCAGTGGCGAAAGCTGTGACATTTTCAGGAATGACAGACTTGCTTACTGACTCCAGTCATTACTGTATTCAGACAGTCAGTAGCCGACCTGAGGGGGTAACGGACAAAACTTCAGTTTTGGGAGTTAGCGAGGTTATCTTTCGGGCATCCCGAAAAACCTCGCTCC
>UMIR01025565.1_pt1 | contig 11353 bp, 9 predicted proteins | sample 1965841 | NCBI WGS metagenome assembly UMIR01 (sample SAMEA4836130, study PRJEB28245) | human gut metagenome | biome: gut microbiome; material: fecal sample | place: Denmark | collected 2008 | reverse complement strand
ACAAGAAGGCAAAGGACTATGTAGTTACTGCAATTCAGAAATGTGCTGCGGATCACGTTGCTGAAACCACAATCTCTGTTGTACAGCTTCCGAATGATGAGATGAAAGGCCGTATCATCGGTAGAGAAGGACGAAATATTCGTACACTTGAAACGATGACAGGAGTAGATCTGATCATTGATGATACGCCGGAAGCAGTTATCCTTTCCAGCTTTGATCCGATTCGAAGAGAAGTTGCAAGAATTGCACTTGAAAAGTTGATCGTGGATGGACGAATTCATCCGGCACGTATCGAGGAAATGGTTGAAAAAGCGCAAAAAGAAGTAGAGACAATGATTCGTGAAGAAGGCGAGGCTGCTGTACTAGAAGTCGGCATCCACGGCATTCATCCGGAGCTTGTCCGGCTTTTGGGCAAGATGAAGTATCGTACCAGTTATGGACAGAATGCATTGAAGCATTCGATTGAGGTCGCACAATTGACAGGTTTACTCGCCGCAGAAATCGGTGAGGATGTCCGTATGGCGAAGCGTGCGGGATTATTACATGATATTGGTAAGGCTGTAGATCATGATATGGAAGGTTCTCATATCCAGCTGGGTGTGGAACTGTGTAGAAAGTACAAGGAATCACCTCTTGTCATCAATGCAGTGGAAGCACATCACGGTGATGTGGAGCCGGAGAGTCTGATTGCATGTCTGGTGCAGGCAGCCGATACCATCAGCGCTGCACGTCCGGGTGCGAGAAAAGAAACTTTGGAAACATACTCAAACCGCTTACAGCAGCTTGAGGATATTACAAATAGCTATAAGGGTGTAGAAAAATCTTTTGCAGTTCAGGCAGGTAGAGAGGTTCGTATCTTAGTTGTTCCTGAGCAGATCAGCGATGCGGATATGGTTCTTTTAGCCAGAGATATTTCAAAACAGATTGAGACTGAGTTGGAATATCCGGGTCAGATCAAGGTAAATGTGATCAGGGAATCGCGTGTTGTTGACTACGCTAAGTAATTGTGAAAATGAACTTAAAAAGGCTTAAGACCGCGGAAAGCGGGATTAAGCCTTTTTTATATCATAATGTGTTGTAAAATAAATACATTGGGATTTCACGGGACGTATAGAATAAAAAGGAGGGACCAGTACAGCACGGCTGCACTGGCCAGATTATGAAAAAAAATGATCGAAAGGTTTTGGTTCCTTTTGATGATTTCACTATACCGGAAAAGTGTGAAATGGATATGTTACAAATTTGAAGAAACTGTGAACGATGAAAAATATCCGGGGATGATGTCCGGACAGGAAAGAGAGGTTTGAAATATGGTAGAACATGTAAAACGATTGAAAAGAGAACTGGTATACAAGGGAGCAATTCTGGATATCTACAAAGATACGATGGAACTTCCGGATGGAAACAAAGCAGAGTGGGATTTTGTATCCCATCGTATGGGCGCAGCCGCCATTCTTCCGGTTATGAAGGATGGAAGAATTGTGATGGTGCGTCAGTACCGCAATGCGCTGGAGAGAGAAACACTTGAAATTCCGGCCGGCTGTCGGGACAGTAAGACGGAAGATACGGCGTATTGTGCGGCACGGGAGATGGAAGAGGAAACGGGATACCGCAGCACGAATGTGAAACATTTATTATCCCTGCGTACGACGGTGGCATTTTGTGATGAGGCGGTTGATATTTTTGTAGCTACCGATCTGGAAGTGGGAACCCGGCATCTGGATGAAGCGGAATCCATTGATGTGGAAATTTACACACTGGAAGAGTTGTGCGATATGATCTATGAAGGGAAAATTCAGGATGGAAAAACCATTGCTGCAATTATGGCATATGCGGCAGCAAAAAAAGGCGGAATGGGAAAACATCTGGATTTATAAAAATGGAATAAAGAAAACGGACAGGGCATAGGCTGAAAAGAAAAGAGTTTTAGGAATTTTTATGAAAAAGGAACTGGCGATTGGAATCTGTTTTGGCCTGGCGGGAATTTTATGTACCTGTCTGTTTGGATATGAATATTTTACGACTTATGGATTTTTAAATGCGTATCATATGAAAGCATTTGCGGCATCGGATACCGGGTATTTGCCGCTTCTGGCAAATATTTTATGGGAAAGGGGAAAAGTGTTTGTGATTATTGCAATCCTTTCCCTTACTGCTTTAAAAGCAATTCTGCCATTATTATTGCGCTGCCTGATTTATTTTACCGGCGGGGTATTTTTTGCTGCCTGTGTGATGAATATGGGGATTCTTGGAATTGTTTTTTTTCTGGTATCGTGGCTGCCACATGGAATTTTGTATCTTGCAGCGCTTGCGCTTTTACTGCTGGTAGAACCGCATAGGTTTTATAACCGGAAAAATCCATGGCTGCTGCGGCTGGCATGGGGGATGGGAGTTGCGGTACTGGTACTTCTTGGATGTGTATTGGAGGCATCTGTTGGAATCCGGCTGTTACGTTTTGTTGTAGAAAAATTATAAAAAAATGGAGTGCAAAAGGAACACTTTTTACACTCCATTTTTGTTTTCAGACAAAAACTGTTTACTTTGCGTTCATCTCCGCAATGTCATAGATCAGCTGTTTGGAATCTTCCCATCCGAGACAAGGATCGGTAATGGATTTTCCGTAAATATGATCTCCGATAGACTGATTTCCCTCTTCGATGTAACTTTCAATCATCAGACCCTTTACCAGAGAACGGATATCGGAAGAAAGCTGGCGGTTATGCATCACTTCTTTTGCGATACGGATCTGTTCCTTAAACTTCTTTCCGGAGTTGGAATGGTTGGTATCAATGATGGCTGCCGGATGGATGACATCCATTTTTTCGTACATCTCATGAAGACGGATCAGATCTTCATAGTGATAATTCTGGGTGGTATTGCCGTGCTTGCTGACTGCACCACGAAGAACCACGTGAGTCAGAGGATTTCCGGTTGTCTCCACCTCGTATCCGCGATAAACGAAATGATGCGGATGCTGTGCCGCGTATACAGAATTGAGCATAACAGAAAAATCACCACTGGTAGGATTTTTCATTCCGGAAGCGACATCAAAACCACTGACCGTCAGACGATGCTGCTGATCTTCTACCGAACGTGCTCCGATGGCAACGTAGGAGAGAAGATCCTCGACATATCCCCAGTTTTCCGGGTAAAGCATTTCATCGGCACAGGTAAGACCGCTTTCTTCGATTGCACGGATGTGCATTTTACGCATGGCGATCAGACCCTCGATCATATCCGGAGCTTTTTCCGGATCTGGCTGGGAAGCAATCCCTTTGTAGCCTTCGCCGGTTGTACGTGGTTTGTTGGTGTAAATACGCGGAACTAAGATGACCTGATCCTTGACATCTTCCTGGATTTTGGTCAGACGGCTCACATAATCACATACAGAATCTTCGTTATCTGCAGAACACGGTCCGATGATTACGAGGACACGTGAATCTTTACCTGTAATTACATCAGAGATCATGAAGTCTCTGTGTTTTTTTAATTCACGAAGCTCCGGGGAAAGCGGATAATCGCGCTTAATGTCTGCCGGAGTCGGTAATTGGTTTAAAAATTCAAAACTCATTTTTTTCTCCTATCTCTTAAGTTCGGATATCACATACCGTGACTATCTTAATGGAAAACGGGAAAAATGTCAAATAACAGGAATCGGTTGTTTCTTTCGGGCTTTTAGAATATAATAACAGAGAATTACAACACAGCAGGAGGTGCAGAGATGGAAAATCTGCTTTGTATAAAAGGAAAGATTATAGGAAAAGGGAAACCGCTCGTGTGTGTGCCGGTCATGGAGTCTTCGAAAGAAGAAATTTTAAGAGAAACCAGAAGGCTGGAAGAAGCACACACGGAAATGATTGAGTGGCGTGTGGATGCGTTTGAAAACGTGGAAAGTCCGAATGCGATCCGCGAAATATTAAACGAAATGAAACATATCATAAAGGAAAGTATTCTGGTGTATACCTTCCGTTCTAAAAATCAGGGAGGGTGCAAAGCACTTTCCGCGGCGGATATTTATGATATTCATCAGGTGGCGGCAGAATCAGATGTCGTGGATTTTATTGATGTGGAATATTTTGAAGCAAAAAATCCGCAGAAAGAAATAGCAATGTTGCGGGAGATGGGAGTATATGTAATTGCTTCCCATCATGATTTTGAACAGACGCCGGACCCGGAGGTGATCCGCATGCTGTTGGAACAGATCCGTGAGAGTGGCGCAGATGTCGTGAAACTGGCAGTTATGCCGCAGAATATGTGGGATGTATTGCATTTGCTGGAGGAGACCAACCGCTTTCATGAAAACCATCCGGATCATCCGCTGATTACCATGTCCATGGGTGCAAAAGGGGGGATTTCCCGCGTGGCCGGAGAGTTTTTCGGATCGTGTGTGACATTTGGCGCAGGCGGGCAGGTGAGCGCACCGGGGCAGCTTCCGGTAAAGCAGCTGGAAGAAATACTTCATATTTTACATCAAAGTGTGGATTGACTCTAAATTTGAAGTGTGATATAGTAAAAAGGCACTTGTGAAATAAGAGTGCTATGCAGCCGTAGTATAATGGATAGAACGCAGGACTCCGACTCCTGAGATGCGGGTTCGATTCCCGCCGGGTGCAGTTTATGCTATGTGGCAAGGAAACAACTTACCCATGGAACGGCAGGAAAAGCGGTGCGTCATGCACCGCTTTTTTACTGGACGAATAGTATGAGGTGTGGTATCATAAATGGAAAGATGCATTTTTATGGAGGGTTCATATGCAGAATGAAAAATTAAAAAAGTTTACAGACTTTTTTGTGAAATATAGACGATATTTTTGCGCAGCTGTTTTATTTGTGATTCTTGTTGTGATTCTGGTAAAGTGTACCGGTTCGCAGAAAGATCAGAAAGAGACACAAAACGGTACACAGGGAGTGACACAGACTACAGAATATCAGGAAATCGGTAAGCTGCAGAAAGATGCAGATGCGGAACTTGTGACACTGATGGAAAATTATTATGCGGCATATGCCGGTGGAGATACGGATTCGCTGGAGATGATTGCACAGCCGCTCAGTGACAATGAAAAGAGTTATATCACGACGTTTTCTGAGTATTATGAGGATTATCAGAACATCACCTGTTATTCCACAAAGGGGGCAACCGATGATTCTTATCTGGTATCTGTATGCTATGATCTGAAATTCAAAGGTGTGGATACTCCGGCACCGGGAATGGATTTCTTCTATGTGGAGAGAGACGGAAAGGGAAATCTGATCATCAATAACATATACTCTGCATACAATTTCAATTTCCTGGATCAGGATCTGGATGCAAATCTGTATTCCCTGATTCTGGCATATGAGAAGAGTGATGAAGTGGTTGCTCTGCAGAAAGAGGTGCAGACAAGCTATAATGAAGCTGTAAAGAGTGATGAAAAACTTGCCAATATGGTGGGTGGAACACTTCGAAATGCCATGGCAAAATGGAGAGAAACGATTGTAAGCAATACCGAAACCCAGACGACAGAGACGGAAAGCCAGACGCAGGAAACCCAGACCACAGAGACAAAGAAACAGGAAGAAACTCAAAAGACCGAGGAAACCCAGACAACGGAGTCTACGGAAAAGAAGGAAGATACCCCAAAGAGCGATTCCAAGAAATCTACTGGTACGGTCAAGACAAAAGATATCTGTAATGTCAGAAAGAGCCCGAGTACGGATGGTGAGCTCCTCGGAAAAGTGGATATTGGTGTGGAACTGAAGAAACTTGGAACGGAAGGTGACTGGACCAAGGTAAAATTCCAGGGAGAAACCGGATATGTAAAGAGCGAATTTGTAAAGGAAGTGTCTTCCAAGTCAGGTTCCGGCAAGGGAACCGTAAAAACGAAGGATATCTGCAATGTGCGTAAAACCGCCAGTACAGATGGAGAGCTTCTTGGAAAAGTAGATGCGGGCGTAAAATTAAAGAAACTTGGCACCAAGGGAGAATGGACGAAGGTGAAGTTCCAGGGAAAAACCGGATACATCAAGAGCGATTTAATAAAAACGGTAAAATAATAAAGACATCATAAAGAAGCGGAGGCTGTGAGGTCTCCGCGATTTTTGTCAGACAGGGAAGAAACGTGGAAGTCAGAATTAATAAATTTTTAAGTGAAGCAGGGGTATGCTCCAGAAGAGAAGCAGATCGTCAGATTGAAGCAGGAAATGTAACCATCGGCGGAAAAACCGCGCGGATGGGGGATCATGTATCGGATGGACAGGAGGTCTGTTTCTGTGGAAGACCGGTACAAAAAGAAAAAGAAATGATACTGATCGCGCTTAACAAGCCGGCGGGTATTGTCTGCACGGCGGAAAAAAGGGAAAAAAATAATGTGATTGATTTCCTGCATTATCCGAAACGGATCTATCCGGTCGGGCGTCTGGATAAAGAGTCGGAAGGACTGTTGCTGTTGACGAATAACGGTGAGATTGTCAACAAAATTATGCGGTCGGGAAATATGCATGAAAAAGAATATCTTGTTACCGTGAACCGTCCGGTGACGGATGCATTTCTGCATGGTATGGCAAACGGTGTTCCGCTTGTGGAACTTGGCACGACAACGCGCAAATGCAGGGTAGAACGGACAGGAAAAAAACAGTTCCGGATCATTCTGACACAGGGATTAAACCGACAGATCCGACGCATGTGTGAATATTTTGGGTACCGTGTACAGAAACTGGTACGTGTACGGATCATGAATATTGAACTGGGGGATCTCGAATCAGGAAAGTACCGGGATGTTACACCGGAGGAATTTAAAAAGTTAAAACAGTTGATCGCACATTCGAGCAATCAGCCCGTGCGACCAATGGAAAAACCACAAAAATCAAAACGAAAACCACGCAATTCTGCCATACATGGCACGTATACGGTGGTAAATCATCATATAGATAGAGAGAACAAAAATGGAAACAGAAAAGCAACGGATTGAAGAACTGGTAAAACAGTTGAATGCAGCATCAGCTGCGTATTATAACGGACAGGATGAAATCATGCCAAATTATGAGTGGGATGCTTTGTTTGATGAGCTTACCACGCTGGAAGAAAAAACCGGATATATTATAAAGGACAGTCCGACGCAGAATGCCGGATATGAAGAATCCGGAAGCGGACAAAAAGAACCGCATGAGTATCCGGCACTTTCTCTGGCGAAGACCAAACAGGTGGAAGAACTGCAGCAATGGGCGGGAGCTTATCCGATCTGGCTGTCATGGAAACTGGACGGACTTACGCTGGTTCTGACGTATGATAACGGAAATCTTGTAAAAATTCTTACCAGAGGAAATGGAAACCTGGGTACCAACATTACATTTTTAAAGGGTGCGATCGGAGGATTCCCGCAAAAGATTTCGTATCAGGGGCATCTGGTTGTGCGAGGAGAAGCTGCCATATCCTATACAGATTTTGCACAGATCAACGACATGATTGAGGATGACGATGAAAAATATGCAAATCCGCGAAATCTGGCATCCGGAACGCTGAATCTGGAAGATCCGGCAGAAGTGAAGGCACGCCATGTCAGGTTTCATGCATTTACACTGGTGCATCTGGATGAGCCGATGGTATCGTGGGGAGAGCGGATGCACTTTCTGGAAGAACTGGGATTTGATGTGGTAGACAGGGAAGCGACAACCGCCCAAAAACTTCCGGAAGCCATTGACCGATGGACGAAACTTGTAGAGAGCGGAAAAATGGATATTCCGGTAGATGGTCTGGTGATCTGTTATGATGATACGGATTATGCGGCATCGGGAAGCGTGACCGGGCATCATGCGACACGCGCCGGTTTTGCGTTCAAATGGCAGGATGAGGCCGTGGATACAAAACTAAAATATATCGAATGGTCGTGTGCGGTGTCTACGATTTCCCCGGTTGCCGTGTTTGAACCGGTGCAGATTGAGGGAACAACGGTATCGAGAGCATCTCTATGCAATATCAGCGAGATCGAGCGTCTGGGAATCGGAAAAGAGTGTACACTTTCCGTGATCAAAGCCAATAAGATCATTCCGAAATGTATTGCGGTAAAAGATGCTGTAGGTGCTCCGGAGATTCCATCCCAGTGTCCGGTGTGCCATGCACCGACAAAGGTTCATGTGAGTGAAAACAGTGGCACAAAGACCCTGCATTGTACCAATCCAGACTGTACAGCCAAAAATGTCAAGAAATTTACCCGTTTTGTCAGCAAGTGGGGGATGGATATCGACGGACTTTCCATTCAGACGATGCTCCGTTTTATGAATGCGGGATTTATCCATGAATTTGCGGATATTTTCCGTTTGAAAGAGCATTTCGGGGAGATCAGCCAGATGGAGGGCTTTGGTGAAAAATCTGTGGCAAATATGGAACAGTCCATTGAAAAAAGCCGGCAGGTACATCCGGTGAACTTTATATTTGCCCTGTGCATACCGCTGATCGGTGTGGATGCCGGGAAAAAAATTGTTGCCGCCATTGGTTTTGAAGGCTTTTTGCAACGTCTGCATCAGGGGGACGGGTTTGAGGATATTGAGGGGATCGGAGCGGAACGTTCCCGATCAATTGTAACCTGGTATCAGAATGAAAAAAACCACAGTGGGTTTGAGGATCTGCTTCATGAACTTTCGATAGAACATGTAGAAGTGCAGGATACTTCTTCCGGAAGCTGTGCGGGACTGAGCTTTGTGATCACCGGAGATGTGCATCACTATAAAAACAGGGATGAATTTAAGGCCTATGTAGAAAGCCAGGGCGGAAAAGTGACAGGAAGCGTCTCAAAAAAGACGGCATATCTTGTCAACAATGACGTGGAATCCGCATCATCTAAGAATCGTAAGGCAAAAGAACTGGGAATTCCGATTATTTCCGAAGATACATTTATAGAACAATTTGGTGGGAGGTAGAAAAAGTTATGCCAATCAGAACACAAAGTGATCTGCCTGCAAAGGAGATCCTCGAACAGGAAAATATTTTCGTGATGGATGAGTCCCGTGCGATGCATCAGGATATTCGTCCGATCAATATCGTGATTCTGAACCTGATGCCACTGAAAGAAGAGACGGAATTGCAGATTTTTCGGTCATTGTCAAACACCCCGTTGCAGGTAGACGTATCGCTGCTTGCACCGGCATCCCATGCATCCACCCATACTTCAAAGAGCCACCTGAACAAGTTTTATCAGACGTTTCAGGAAATTAAGAACCAGTATTTTGACGGGCTGATCATTACCGGTGCACCGGTGGAACAGATGAAATATGAAGAAGTCGATTACTGGGATGAAGTGTGTGAGATTATGGAGTGGTCCAAAAAGCATGTGACATCCACCCTGCATTTGTGCTGGGGGGCGCAGGCTGCACTTTATTATCATTACGGAATCCAAAAATATGATCTAAAGCAGAAAATGTTCGGGGTATTCCGGCACCATGTAATGAATCGCAAGATTCCGATGGTACGCGGATTTGATGATTATTTTTATGCTCCACATTCCCGGCATACCGAGATCCGGGAGGAAGATATTTTAAAGCATGAAGAACTGACCATTCTGGCAAAATCAAAAGAGGCGGGGGTTTTTCTGGTAATCAATCAGGATGGCAGCCAGATTTTTGTGATGGGACACCCGGAATATGACCGGATGACATTAGACAGTGAATATAAGCGTGACAGGGAGAAGGGACTTGCGATCACGCTTCCGTGTAATTATTATCCGGATGATGATCCAACGCAGCGGCCGATGCTGCAGTGGCGGTCACATGGAAATATCCTTTATGCAAACTGGCTGAATTATTACGTTTACCAGCAGACACCGTATGAGTTTATCAATACCGATGAAATCATTGGGAAATAGGGCAGCCGTTATGGGTTGCAGTTTTTACAAGGGGAATATCCGTCTTTGATCAATTTCTTGCGGAGCCCCTTGTATTTTTTTCGGTTTTTACTGCTCATCTGCTTTACCGAATGACAGTCCGGTTTGTGGAATTTTTTGGTGTTGGTATTTAAAATATAGACCGCGGATGCGTGTTCCTTTGCAGAACTTTTATGGGAAGTCTGGTTATTTTTTCCACTCAGATGACTGTCACCGGTGGCATAATCTATGGCAACACCTGGCTGTACATTGTAGCAGTAGGTACAAAAACAAATGCCCTTTCCCTGATCCTCCACAGAATAAGCTTCCATCAGGACACCGGAAGCGACCAGGTTACTGCCCTCAAAAACCGGTGTCACGCGGTATAAGACATGGTTATTGGTTTTGTCTATATATCGTGCGGTTTTTTCCTCAAAAGGAAGCATACCTTCATTGTTCATGTAGCGGGTGCCGGTGATCAGGTTCTTTTTATTGGCATTTTCCGCAGTAAGGCAGTAGGCGATGAGGTGGCAGCGGTTATACAGATAGTTGCCGTCCACGACACCGGTGTATTTGACTGTGTGCCAGCCGGATGGCCGGATCTGACCGATTTCCCCGCGCGCTTCGGTCGGCATGGTGTCTTTGCTCACATTGGCATAGGCCACACCGCATCGTCCGAGCTTGTCGAGTTTATGGTAGGATTCAAAAGTGTTGGTGTTTTGCTTTTCCCGGCTGGTGAAATATGGTTTATTTCCATGTACAGCCACAGAAGATTTTCCATTGTATTTTGGAACTTCTTTGATGGAAAAACGGTCTTTTGTGTTCTTTTGGGCAGCCTGTGCAGTCGTGATAAGCGCAGCAGAATCGGAACTTGTATCAGAAATGGGTGGTACAGGTACGAAAGCTACGGAAAAGGCAAGTAAAACAGCAAGCAAAGAAGTCCTGCATCTGGTGAAGTGTAATCGTTTCATGGGATTTCCTCCTTATTCCGTTATGAATTGTTTCCTATAGTATAGCATAAAAGAAGAAACTTTTGGGAAAAAGGAAAAAATCCCATAGATTGGAAACGTCAGTTTCGTATATTCTGATGTTGTAAGCGGAACTGTTTCGGTGTCATCTGATAGCGTTTTTTAAAGGTACGGATCAGATGGCTGCAATCGGCAAAGCCTGTTTCTCCCGCAATATAACTTAAATCATGCCCGGTAAATAAAAGGAGATTTTCCACTTTGCTCAGCCGCACAAATTCGATATACTGCTTGCAGCTTTGTCCATAGTATTTACGGAACTGCCGGGCAAAGTAAGAATAACTCATATGATATGTGCGCGCCAGAGATTCAATATTGATATTTTCCTGGGAATGATCATCGATATACATCAAAACATTCTGCATCGCTTCTTCCTCCACTTCCGGGATCTGATCCGTATCAAAAGAAATTCCCTGTTCCAGCCAGAAACGCAGCAGCTGTACGATCAGCCGGGCGAACTGGGCATAAACACAGGCATCATATCCGTAGCGTTTTTCC
>UMIR01022503.1_pt1 | contig 11409 bp, 8 predicted proteins | sample 1965841 | NCBI WGS metagenome assembly UMIR01 (sample SAMEA4836130, study PRJEB28245) | human gut metagenome | biome: gut microbiome; material: fecal sample | place: Denmark | collected 2008 | reverse complement strand
GATATGCTGATCATTGGGGAAATCTGGCATTATGCAGGAGATTTCCTTGAGGGGGATGAATGGGATACAGTCATGAATTATCCATTTTACCTGAACCTGATCGATCTGCTTGCAGACGAAAAGATTACGGTCAGCCAGTTCGTACAAAATCTTGGATATTTGAAGGGACGCTTACACAAAAACTGCTATCCCCTTATGTGGAATCTGATCGACAGCCATGATACCGCAAGATTTTTACATCTGTGTAACGACAATAAGAAAAAGCAGCATCTGGCAGCCGCTTTTCAGTTGTTATTGCCGGGAATGCCGATGATTTATTATGGAGATGAGTATGCGATGCCGGGAGCAAACGATCCGGACTGCAGACGGGGCATGTACTGGGATGAAGAATACCAGGACAAAGAGATGTATGAATGGTACAAGCGGCTGATTCAGGTCCGGAAAAGCCATGCATGTATTGTAGAAGGCGAACTGGCTGGGAGCGTCACAGAAGATGAGGAAGGGACAATTGTCCTGATCAGAAAAAATGGCGAAGAGACCATTGCCATGATTTTTAACTGCAGCAGCAGTGCAAAAAAATTTAATGAGTACACGCAGAAGTACAATCTGCTTACCGAAAACACCTTTGATGGAAATGTAGAGGGGTTTGATGCTGCGGTAATCGTGCTTTAAGAAGCCTTACGGCAGATGGTTTCCCGGGAGTTTGTCTGTGGGAAGAAGAGGGAAAGCACCAGTATTTCTGGTAATGTAAAGTACGGAGGATGATATGACGAATGTAAAAAAGAAGGATGGAAAACGGTTTGGGGCAATCGTACTTAGCCTGATATTATTGCTTTCCCTGGTGTTTCCATATCCTGTGATGGCAGACCAGACGGCGGCAGACCAGACAACGGCAGCTTCCGTTTATGCCATTCACAAGACAGGTGATGATAAGGAAAATTTCGTGATTGTTATCATGGGTGAGGGCTATACCCGGGAACAACAGGAACAATTTTTAAAGGATGCAACGGCAAAAGCACAGGGGCTGCTAAAGTGGTCTCCTTATAAAGAGTATTCCGACAGGATCAATATTTATGCAGTACAGACGGTATCCAATGAAACTGGTGTGGGCGTGATGTATGGGGAGTCGAACCCGGACACATATTTTCATGTGCAGGCATTCGGAAAATCCTGCTATTTTGCAAAGGACGGGGAAGATAAAGCCAGGGCACTGAGGGCAGAGCTGGAGAGCAGATATCTGGATACCGGTGCAGCCGTTGGAACCATCCATATCATTTGTAATACGACTGCGAATATTGGTTCTTCTTCCAATGCACTCTTTTCTTTTTCGGCAAATTCGGATGAGAATGAGCAGGGGGATGTCATGACCCATGAAATTTCCCACAGCATCGGAAGATTAGGCGATGAATATGATAAAAAGATGCAGGGAGAAAATATTTCCGACACATCGGATCCGGATAAGATTAAATGGCATAAGATGCTTGGGTTCCGTGGAATCGGAATAACGACAGCGGGAACAGAAACGGTATTTGCGCCGAGCCGCGTCTGCATGATGCGGGATCTTGGGAATCCTTTCTGTGAAGTGTGTAAAATGGAACTGGCGCGGAGATTAAATAACCGTGATTATGTCAGCAGGCAGGCATCTGTTTATGTGTGCGATCCTGAAATTACAATTCCGCATAGCAGGACAGGAACACTTGACAGGGATAGTGACCAATACCGGATCGATGAGACAAATATCACAAAAGCAAATGGAAAGGATCTGGAATTCCGTACAGTCGTACAAAATATGGTGGATGCCAAACAGCATTTGAAGATTACTTTCCGCATTATTGGAGCAGACAATACAGTCAAATATGAAAAAGAAGAAACATATACCGTTCCGCCACTCAGTAACTGGTATGATCCGGATGCAGCCAGAGAGTCCCTTTCTGTCACACTTCCTGCGGTAACTGGTCTGGTTTCCGGGGACAGACTGGAAGGAAAGATCATAGATGAGGACACTGGGAAAATTCTGGCTGACAATCAGACGGCAGGACAGGCGTGGAGTACCGTAACGATTCGTTATATGCTGCAAAACGAAGACGGGACCGAAACAACAGTGCCTGATACGGCACCCGCGACAGTATATGTACCAAAGAATTCTGCGTATACGTTAAGAAGTCCGGATTTATATGGATATACATGTGTAGGAAACAGTGCAAATCAGGGAGAAATAAACATCACAGAGGATCGCCAGGAGATCACTTATTATTACCGGAAAAACAGTGAGATGCCGGAAATACAAACCGTACCTGTCCGCGTAACTTATGATGGAAAACCCCATACATTTGATATCAAACAGGAAGATGGTGTACAAATCAGTTACAGTTTGACAGAAAACGGATCGTATACACAAACGGAGATGCCATTTTACACAGAAGCAGGCCAGTATAAGATTTATTTTAAAGCGGAAAAGGCATCTTTTATTCCAACATACGGGGAGGCTGTTTTGGAAATCGAAAAGGCTTCCACCAGCATGCAGCTGACTGCAAAAACCGATACGGTCAAAGGTGCGGGGACAGTAGAATTACAGCTTTGCAGACAGGGGATTCCGGAAGATGCCGGGATAAAAGTAACCTGTGATGTTTCCGGGATCACATTAGAAGAAAAGGGAACGGATCACTGGATGGCAACGCTTCCGAATGAAACGAAAACATATACGTTCACCGCATGTTATAATGGGAATGGCAACTATACAGGAAGTAAGGCAGATTGTCAGGTCCGTGTAACGGCGGATCATTCCCAGACAGGGGGCGGTTCTGGTGGAAGTTCCGGAGGCAGTTCAAGTGGAGGTTCCGGCGGAATATCCGGAGGCGGTTCAAGTGGAGGTTCTGGCGGAAGTTCTGGTGGAAGTTCCGGAGGCAGCTCCGGTGGAGGTTCCGGAGAAAATGCCGGTGGAAGCACGGACGGATCATCTGGCAATGTTTCACCGGATTCCGGCACATTACCGGCACCGGATCATGCAAAAGAAGAACCGGGGAATGTGACACCGCCACCCGCAGAAGACACGCCCGTTTCTGTTAAGAATCTTAATGTCAAAGTAAAATCTGCAGTTAAAAATAATACTGTCAAAGTGAAGAATATTGCAGCAGTTTTGAAAAAAGAAATTACAAAGGCAGAAAAAGAACAGGGTGGCAGGATAAAAGATCTGTCTGTTGAAATAACTTTTGATACGGGAAAAGCCAAAAATTGGAAGAATCTGCATCTTGAAATGGATAAGCAGGCGGTAAATTTACTTGTCAAAAAGAAAGTAAAAGAATGGAAGGTCAATGGTGGCAATGTAAATCTTACCTTTGATTCGAAGGCATTAAAAGAATTAAAGAAAGAAATGAATACAGCTGTGGTTATCAAAATGAAACAGGCTGACAAGAAAAATCTTTCTGCCAGGGCAGGGAAAATTATTGGAAAACGTCCGGTTTATGATTTTTCCGTCACAGGAATAAAGAAAAAGCAGTCGTCTGTCCTGAAAAAGGGACGGATCAGGGTCGCTGTTTCCTATAATGCTTCGAAAAAGGAAAAAGACAAAAAGATTTTTGCATATAAAATTGATAAATACGGTGCAGCAGTTAAGATACCGGGATCTTATTATGATTCCGATACAAAGACCGTTAACTTTGTAAGCCGTGGGTTTTTCACAGTTGCAGTAGGTTGTGAAAAGTGATGAAACATAAAAAATCATCGTTCACGTTAAAAAAACTGTAGTTCATGTCGAAAAAGACAAAAACAGGTTTTCATTTGGTATAATGATAGAGCTCATTTTAGTAAAAATGAGTTCATACCGTGAATGATGGAGGGGATAACAATCATCGTTTTAGAAGAAATATTAATGGCAAACGGCTTGACCGTGTTAATGATGTGGTTCCTTTTGTTTTGCAGACGAAAGAACAGAGAGAGCCTTCATGTGGGAGATAAAATATATGATGGAATAGCGATCGTAAATTTAGTGGGGGCATTGTCTGAAACCATTGCTTTTCTCGTAGATGGAAAACAGTTTACTGGCAGCCGGCAGATTAATTATATCTCTAACAGCATATGCTTTATAGGGACAGTCAGTATGGGTATGCTTTGGTGTATGTACGTGGAATTGCGTATCTATCGAAATTATAAAAGAATGGTTCAAAAAGCAGGAGTGGAGATATTTCCCTGGCTGGTAGAAGTAATTATGGTTTTATGTAATCTGTTTGGAACAGGGATTATGTTTAAAATATCCGGGGAGAATGTATACCAGAGAACTGCCGGTGCGCTGGTGGGATATATTTCGCTTGTCATATATTTTGCTTACAGTATCTATCTGGTGTATCATTCCAAAAAACAAGGGGTTAACCTGAATTTTTTCCCGGTGATCTATTTCGTTGGTCCTTGTTTTGCAGGTGTAGTTATCCAGTTCCTTTTTTATGGAATTACATCATCATGGGTGCTGGTTGCGGTCGCATTGATATTTGTGCAGATGCAGTCATACGCAGAGAGTTTGTATATGGATGAGCTTTCCGGATTATACAACCGGAGATATTTTAATGCGGTGCTTGCAGAAAAGAAAATTGCAAGCCAGAAATCCTTATATGGAATCATGATGGATGTAAACGATTTCAAGTGTATTAATGACAATTTAGGTCATAGTACGGGCGATAAGGCTATTTGTACGTTGGGAAATATACTCATCAGATCCATACCGGATGATGGTATGGCAATCCGGTATGCGGGAGATGAGTTTATTGTGCTGCTGTCAGGTGTTGATACGGAGCGTGTCTTAGCGACAATGGAGGAGATTAACCGTAATCTGTCCCGGTTTAATGAATCCGGGATAGAACCGTTTCATTTAAGTGTTTCCATGGGATACACGGAATTTGGGACAGAAGATGATGCAGAAACTTTTTTAATGCATATGGATGAGAAAATGTATGAGGAAAAACGGAAATATCATATGCGAAAGAAATCAGCCGGTTTGGAAGATAAAGTATAGCATTACGTTCCTGCCATTTGTCCGATAACTGGTTGCAATGGCACAAGAAAAGAAAATATTATAATCATCAAACGAGTAGCAGACTGGTGTAAATCCGGTTTTGCTGCTCGTTTTTATATTTATGGTTATAGGCAGGGATGCTCCAGATTTCAAGATAGTAAATAACCGTGTTATGGTTGATGGAGAGGCATTTTTTGTTTTATGAGAAAACCAGTTACCCATATAGATAACTGGTTTTTAAGGGATAATGTTAATGAGTATGTGCGATAGTGGAGTTATCAAGAAGTGTTCGTAAGGCATCCTGAAGGACTTGTGAGCAGTTGATTCCGCGCTTGTCAGCAAGACGGACCATCCAACTTGGAAGAGAAACATTTTTTCGAACGGCGCGAGTATCTGTCTGGGCACGATATTCAATGGTATCTGCGGAAATCAGGGAACAGATTGTGCCGGCATCAACACTTAATTTTTCCTGTGGTGATGGAGGAGCAATCGGTTCGCCTTCATCCTCTGCAACAACAAGCCATGCGCTCATTGCATCGGTAATTTGGTCAATTGCATCAGAAAGACTATTGCCAGTAGTGATGCATCCAGGAAGATCAGGGACTTTTGCGTAGTATCCAGATCCGTCCTCGATAGGTGTAAACAAAGCTGTATAAATATATTTCATAGTAACCCTCCTATTTGGAAGCACTGAGTTGTTTAATCGTTTGTTGCCTTGGATTCATTATGTACCTCCTTTAATTATATCATACACAATATTACACAAAAGTCAACTAAAATACACAAAAATACACAAGAAATAAAGTGAATGTGCACTACGGAATTTTCCAAATCAGCCGGAATTGTTTTTACCGGAGGCGGCGGATTGTGCAGAGAGTCATGAAGCAGAGGTTGGGGCGGATTGTGGAGGAGCAGGTCGGACAGTTGAGGATGGTTTGGCAATAATTTTTATTTGATATAATCGAACACATGTTTTATTATATAGGCATATAGGGAGGTAGCAAATGGGAGAAAAGCTAAGCAATGAACTTACGGATAAAGAAAGAGAAATGTATGAGTATATTGTAAAATATATGGAAGAAAATTTAATTTCTCCATCTTTTCAAGAAATCTGTAAAGGAGTAAACACAAAATCAAAGTCATGTGTGGGGAACAATATTTTCAGTTTTGCATACTGATTGTTGCTATTATCAATCTGATCGTAATGATCTTTTCTAACCATAAAAAATAACCGCCCCTACCAAAGACCGGTTATTTTTTAAAACTAACTTTGGCAAACCGCCTACACGGTATTGCGTTTTGTATTTTCATAATACCATTGCGTAATTTTTTGTCAATGATTTAAAGATCTTTGCTGGATACCGGCATAAAATAAGGTTACTGTTCAGAGGTAAACTTGTGGGAGTGGGAATAATCCAACCGTTTATGAACCCGGCGTTATCGGGGTATCGGTGGTTACCTATGACCTGAATGAGGTTAATAAGAAAGGGACACTGTATTACGGTGGGAAAAAAGATAATAAAAATGAGGATTCTTCTCCAGTAGCGTCCACCAGTGATCCGGAAGATGTAAAAAGCAAAGAAAAAATATGCGGACTCTGGCAAAGCTCCCAAAGACCAGCTGGACTACTACCCATACTGGATCGACAAAATGGGAACCACGGATAAAGGGAAAACAATCTACAAATACAGCAACAACCTGCATCATGCGATTACATCCAACATCCTTACTGGGTTTCCACACAGCCGGAAGAGACCCCGGATGTCAAATTTAACCTTACCATTCTATTGAAAAATAATTATTTTGTATGGAATATCTGCATGGCCCCATAAGTATGTGGCAAATGCGGAGCCGTGACCTTTCTCGACGGGCAGGAAAAATTCCGGCAGGTTGCGCACGTATTACACAATTGCTTGAGATTGGCGTGTGTTGTTGTATCCAGATGCAGGATCAGCGTTGCTGTCTTAAGCGGCCGGAGCATCTGCCCCTCGGTAAGCTGGATGCCATCTGGGGCAAGCCGCCCATAAATCTGTGGGAGCAGGTCAAGGCAATAGGTATCTCCCAGAAAAGATAATTCTGCAAGATACAGGCGGCTCTGACGTTCTACCACATGTGCAAACTCTTCATAAGCCTTTGACAAAAGCATCAGGCTGATGCAGTCCACAATGTAAGCCTCCTGGATCTGTTCATGGTTCAGATATAATTCCGACAGTTCATCCACTCCGTTTCCAAGCGTCACAAACCCATAGGCATAGTGAGGCAGAGAAACCCCGTCTAAATCCTGATCCAGAGAGTAATACGCATAGGATTCAACCAGGGGATGAAGTGCCGTATAAATTGCCTGAATATGAGGCAGGTCATCCGGAGGGAAATGGAAACGGCTGCAAAATTCGTTCCAGTCACCGGAGGATAATCCGGGAGTAAGTTTACATTTCATGGGATGCATCCTCCTTATCGGAAACAGCCATAACGGCTGCAATTTCCTGAAAGCGGCCCGTGACCTTATCATAGTTCTTTCGGTGATGGGGAAAGCCACAGTTTATGCAGGATTTGATACCATTTTTTAAATATTCACAGTTTCCACCACAGGATTTCCCGAGTGTATAGAGGGGACAATAACAAAACAGACAGTTAAAGTCCTCCTCCGGAATTCCTTTATGGCATGGAAAATATTCACATTTTTTATTTTGAAAAAACTTATAATATTCGCTCAAAATGGTTTCCTCCAATCAAAGCACAATCATAGCATAATTATATCGGAACAACAAGCGGATCGCAAGAAATGCGAATGACATAAAAATTGCATTTCAGTGGGAAATGATACCTTTTGCCCCTTTTATCATTACATTATTTACATCTTTTTAAGAGCGCAGGTATAGTGGCTCAGGCAATTGAGGGTTTGAAGCAAAAAGTTGAAAATTAAATAAAAAATACTTGACTTAAAGTTAACTTTAAGTGGTATATTATGATAGATAAAATCGGAAGGAGAATTTATTATATGTATATCGAAAAGATTAACGGACCGGAAGATGTGAAGAAATTAAATATAGAAGAGATGACAGCTCTCGCAGAAGAAATGCGTCATGCATTATTAAAGAGGGCAAGTATTCACGGCGGGCATTTTGGCCCGAATTTTGGCATGGTAGAGGCAATCATTGCACTGCATTATGTTTTTGAGTCCCCAAAGGACAAAATGGTATTTGATGTTTCCCATCAGACCTATCCGCACAAGATGCTGACCGGTCGAAAAGATGCCTATTTATATGAAGAACATTACGACGACGTGACGGGATACAGCTGTCCACAGGAAAGTGAACATGACCATTTTACGGTCGGACATACCTCTACATCCGTCAGTCTGGCATGCGGTCTGGCAAAGGCAAGGGATCTTCGTGGGGAAAGTGCAAATGTGATCGCAATTATCGGAGACGGTTCTTTAAGCGGAGGAGAAGCCTTAGAAGGAATGGATTTTGCGGCAGAATTAGACAGCAACATGATCATTGTAGTAAATGACAATGATATGTCAATTGCAGAAAACCATGGAGGACTTTATTCAAATCTGAAATTACTCCGCGAGACAAACGGACAGGCAGAGTGCAATTTATTTAAAGCCATGGGACTTGATTATGTCTATGTGGATCATGGAAATGACCTCAGGGAACTGATCGGGGCTTTCAAACAGGTAAAAGACAGTAAGAAACCGGTTGTTGTCCACATTAATACATTAAAGGGAAAAGGTTATAAACCGGCAGAAGAGCATAAGGAAGAATGGCACTGGCATCTTCCATTTGATATTGAGACCGGAAAATCCCATTTTCCAGAAGTGGAAGATTATTCTTCGGTGACCTGTGAATATCTGATTGAAAAGATGAAAAAGGATCCGACAGTTGTTACAATTACATCCGGAACCCCGACGATTCTCGGATTTACGCAGGAGAAAAGGAAACAGGCCGGCCGGCAGTTTGTAGATGTGGGAATCGCGGAGGAGACAGCGGTAGCACTTGCTTCCGGAATTGCCAAAGGTGGCGGAAAGCCGGTATACGGTGTGTATTCCAGCTTTATCCAGAGGACGTATGACCAGATTTCACAGGATCTGTGTATTGACGGGAATCCGGCAACGATTGTTGTGTATACGGGATCGGTATTTGGCATGACGGATGTTACCCATCTGGGACTGCAGGATATTCCGATGCTTTCCAATATCCCGGGACTGGTTTATCTGGCACCGACAACAAAGGAAGAATATCTGTCAATGCTTGACTGGAGCGTGGAGCAGAAAGAAATGCCGGTTGCGATCAAACTTCCGGGCGGAGACATGATTTCGGATGGCAGAGAAGTCACAAAAGACTGGAGCCAGCTCAACACCTATGAGGTAACGGAAAAGGGAAGCAAAATTGCACTGATCGGACTCGGAACATTTTATTCCCTGGCACTGCAGACCGCAGAAATGCTGGAGAAAAAAGGTATTCATGCAACGGTAATCAACCCGTATTATATTACCGGACTGGATGAAGGACTGCTGGAGAAGCTGAAGGCAGACCATGACACGGTAGTTACACTGGAAGATGGCATCCTGAATGGTGGTTTCGGAGAAAAAATCGCAAGATTTTATGGAAGCAGTGATATGAAAGTCTATAATTACGGATTGAAAAAAGAATTCCTTGACCGGTATGATGTAAATGAGGTATTAAAAGAGAATCATCTGACAGCAGAGCAGATTGTAAATGACGTATTATAGAAGGCAGAAATAAACAACAAACCTTGTGAGAATCGACACAATATGGTAAAATATAACATACTAGAGCTTATTTTGCATAGTGGTTAGAATAGCGGGCTCATGGAAGGAGCGGTATCATATGAAGAATAAAGATTCGAAAGCAAGGATGCAGATGATTTTCGGGATACTTTTGTTTGCGTTTATTTTTATGGCAGAGTTGTATGCCATGGTCAATTTCCCGAAAATGTTTATTGTTCTGGCTGTTTTGGCTGTAGCAGATCTGATATGCCTTTATGTGGCAATAAACGGGATTATCTCAGTATATGAGACAAAATATACCCGGAGAGAAGAACAGTATGAGAGCATTTTCAAATCCGAAAAGGCATCGTATCTTATGCTGAAAAAATATTTTGAGGAAATATCCGTCAAGCTTGCATATATGGAAGAGGCATCTAAGATTCCGACAGAGGAAATTGTTAATGCACAGAAGGGAATAGCGAAAGTAATTATCAAGCGGTCCCATGAGAATACCGATGCATTGATGAATTCATATGAACAGCTGATGGACCGGTTTGATACGTTCCAGAAAGGAATGGATGGGTTCGGTACAGTTGCGGGTGTTTATAAGGACGAGATTCTTTCAGCCTGTAAGGATGAAATTTCTTCGGTGCAGAAGGATGGAAAAGAACAGGAACATTCACAGGATAAAGAGATAGCCGCAAAGCTGCAGGAAATCATTATTGCAATAAAAGATATGGAACTGCGCCTGAATCAGACCATTATGAACAGTCAGAAAGTGGTTGTTTCCCAGCCGCAGGTTTCTGTACCTGTGGCAACACCTGTAGAGCCACAGCCGGCACCGCAGAGTTATGTGGAAGAAACACCGGTAGAGCCGGAGATCTCACCAGAGCCGGAAGAAAGTATGGAGCCGGAACCGGAGATTTCGCCGGATCTGGAAGAAAACCCGGAACCGGAAATTTTGCCGGATCTGGAGGAGAGCCTGGAACCGGAGATTTCGCTGGAGCCGGAAGAAGATATGGAACCGGAGATTCTGCCGGATATACCGGAAGAGGAGGATTTAAAGCCGGAGGAAGAGCCTCCGATCATGGCAGCGGATGAGATTATTCCTCCGGATCCGGAAGAAGCCATTGAAGAAGCAGAAGAACTGGTAGAGCCGGATCCGATTCCGGAGGATGCGATTGTTGATGAAGCGGATGATGAGAACCTGCCGGAGGAAGAACTTCCACCGATGCCGGATCTGTCAGATCCAAACCGTTCCATGAGCCCGGATGAGATAGCTGCGCTGTTTGCGAATATGGGCAACGATAACAATGCGGATAAAGTTGAGGAACCTGCCGAGGAAACTGTGGAACCGGAGGATATTCCGGAGCCGATCGAAGAGCCGGAAGCAGTAAAAGAAGCACCGCTTCAGCCGGAAGAACCGGCTGATCCGAATAAGGCATTAAGCCCGGATGAGATAGCTGCCCTGTTTGCAAGTATGGGAACCTGAAAAGAATAAAATAACAGGCAACGGACGCCCTCCGTTCCACGTAAAAACGTGTGACAGATGGCGTTTTGCTATAAAAATGCCATAAAATGAAAAAAATAGTTGCATTTCTTTTTCATTGTGTTATACTTAGCTCGTTGCAATTTAATAGTTTAAAGCAGAGTAGACACATGTGCGTTAAGT
>UMIR01001913.1_pt1 | contig 11528 bp, 8 predicted proteins | sample 1965841 | NCBI WGS metagenome assembly UMIR01 (sample SAMEA4836130, study PRJEB28245) | human gut metagenome | biome: gut microbiome; material: fecal sample | place: Denmark | collected 2008 | reverse complement strand
AGGCTGCCATGCTCTTTTCGCGCAGGCCGCCGATGGGCAGCACGTTGCCGTGCAGGGTGATCTCGCCGGTCATGGCCACATCGCCCCGCACCGGGATGCCGGACAGGCAGGAGATGAGGGCCGTGGTCAGGGTGACGCCGGCAGAGGGGCCGTCTTTGGGGACTGCACCCTCCGGGGCGTGGATGTGCAGGTCGCACTTCTTGAGGCGCTCGGAGTCGATGCCGTACTCTGCGGCATGGACGCGGGCATAGGTGATGGCCAGCTGGGCGCTCTCCTTCATCACGTCGCCCAGAGAACCGGTGACGGTGATCTTGCCGCTGCCGTTGTCGATGACCTGCACCTCGATGGGCAGGGTCTCGCCGCCGATGCTGGTCCATGCCAAACCGTTGGCGATGCCGATGGCGTTGGTGCGGTTGAGGAACTCGGGCTTGACCATGCGGGGTCCCAGCAGCTTTTCGAGGCCGGTGCCGGTGACGGAGACATTCTCCGCCTCGCCGGAAGCAATTTTCCGGGCGCACTTGCGCAGGACGCTGGTGATGGTGCGCTCCAGATTGCGGACGCCGGCCTCGCGGGTGTAGCCGTCGATGATGCCGTAGAGGGCGCTCTGGGAGAAGGTGACCTTGCCGGTCAGGCCGCAGGCGTCCAGCTGCTTGGGGACCAGATGCTTCCGGGCGATGTTGTACTTTTCCACCCGGGTGTAGCTGGGCAGCTCGATGACATCCATGCGGTCGCGCAGCGGGCCGGGGATGGCGCTGAGGTCGTTGGCCGTGGTGATGAAGAGCACATGGCTCAAATCAAACGGCATATCGATGAAATGGTCGTTGAAGGTGCTGTTCTGCTCGGGGTCGAGGGCTTCCAGCAGAGCGGCCGCCGGGTCGCCCCGGAAGTCGCCTGCCAGCTTGTCGATCTCGTCCAGAAGCATCAGGGGGTTCGAGCTCTTGGCAGAGATCATGGCGTTGATGATCTTGCCGGGCATCGCGCCGATGTAGGTGCGGCGGTGGCCGCGGATCTCGGCCTCATCCCGCACGCCGCCGAGGCTGATGCGGACATACTTGCGGTTCAGGCTCTCGGCGATGGAGCGGGCGATGCTGGTCTTGCCGACACCCGGAGGGCCGACGAGGCAGATGATCTGGCCCTTCACATCAGGGGCCAGCTTGCGGACGGCCAGCACCTCGAGGATGCGGTCCTTGACCTTCTTCAGGCCGTAGTGGTCCCGGTCCAGCACGCGCTGGGCCTTGGCGATGTCCAGATCGTCCTCGGTGAAGGTGTTCCAGGGCAGGTCGAGGCAGGTGTCCAGATAGGTGCGGATGACCGTGCCTTCCTGATTGCTGCTCTGCATTTTGGAGAGGCGGTCCACCTCTTTGAGAAGCTTCTTTTCCCGATCCTCGTCCAGATGGAGAGCTGTGATCTTCCGGCGGTACTCCTCGGCCTCGGCGGTGGTATCGTCGTCCTCGCCCAGCTCCTCGCTGATCATATGGAGCTGCTCGTGGAGGTAGTAGTCGCGCTGGTTCTTGTCCATCGCCTCGTCTACCTTCTGGGCGATCTCCTTATCGATCTCGAGCATCCGGCGCTCCCGGTGCATCTTCTCGATGAGCAGATGCAGACGGCCCATCAGGGTGCCTTCGTCCAGAATGGCCTGTTTATCCTCGAAGCGGAACAGGAGGTTGGCCGGGATGTACTCGGACAGGAAGGCGGCGTCGGTGCTGGTAGTGATAGCAAACACCACGTCCTTGCCGATGTGGGGGTTCAGAGCCAGCAGGTCGTCAAAGCTCTTTTTGACGTTGCGGACGAGGACGTCCGCCTCCGGCAGCTCCTCGGGCTTCGCCATCTTGACCGGGGCCGGGCGGACGGTGGCCAGCAGGAAGCTGCCGTCGTCCTCCATCTCGGAGAGTTTGGCGCGGTATTTGCCTTCGACCAGGATGCGGACGAGGTCGTCCGACACCCGCATCACCTGCTTGACCTCGGCCACGACGCCGTAAGTATAGAGGTCGGCGGCCTTGGGGTCTTCGACCTTCATCTCTTTCTGTGCCACGAGGAAGACGTCAGAGTTGTTGCTGACGGCCCACTCCACGGCGGCGATGCTCTTCTCGCGGCCCACCTCGAAGTGGAGCAGATTGTTGGGGAAGACCACCAGCCCGCGCAGGGCGATGGCCGGAAGGTGGAGGACGCTCCGCTCCACCTTGACCGTAACTTTTTCAGACATAGTACAAAACCTCCCAGCCGTCCCTCGGATGCGAGTCATCCATAAGGACGGCTTTTTTGTAGGGTCATATCAAATCTATCATTTTATTATAGCGAAAAATGTTTGCAGATGCAACTGTTCAGCGCTTTTCCCGGGTGTTGTAGCCCAGTCTGCCCAGTGCGGGCAGGATGGCCCGGAGGGTCAGCGACGTGAGGGCGCCCATGACAAGGCCCAGCACCAGCATCACCGGCGCATAGTACAGCGACATGGCCGAGGACAGGATGAGCCCCGCGCCAAGCAGCTGGCCGATGTTGTGGGACAGTGCGCCGCAGACCGACAGGATGAACCATGTGGGTCGGAACGGGAGCTTATAGTAGAGCACCCACATCACCAGCAGGGACAGCAGTCCGCCGCAGAGCGAGAGGAAGCCTGCCGTCCAGCCGGAGACGAGAAAGACGAACAGCGCCTTGAGCAGGTCGAGATAGAGCGCCTGCCGCGCCCCCATGAAGAACAGTGCATACATCACCACGATATTCGCAAGGCCCAGCTTCATGCCCGGCGCAAGGCCCGGGATGACCAGTGTGCCTTCGATGAAGGAAAGAGCCATCGCCAGCGCGAACAGCAGGCCGGAAAGTGCGATCTCGTGTGTTTTCTTTGGGTCATGGTTTCGGTTTGCCATCGGCTCTCCCCCTTTGCTGCATCGGTCATTCTTCGCCGCCGGCGGTCTGCTCGTACTGCTCCTGCTCTTCGACAGCGGCTTCCCATGCGGCGAAAAGCTCGTCCTGATGGAAGCGCAGGTCGCTGAGCTCGTCGCTCTTTTCCCGCAAAAGCTGGGGGTCGTTGTAGACTTCCGGCGAGTTTATCTCGTTTTCCAGCTCCACTTCGCGGGCGCCGCAGGCTTCCATCTCGTCCTCGCAGGCTTTGATCTTAGCGCGCAGCTCGGCCCGGCGGCGGCGCTGCTCTTTGCCGTAGCCCGCCTTGGCGGGTTCGCTGCTCTTCTCGGCCACGGGGGCGGGAGCGGCGCGGCCCATCAGGGCGTCATAGCTGGGGTAGATGACCGCCTTGCCGTCCTCGAGGTAGAGGATGGGGCAGGCCAGACTGTTCATCAGGTGGCGGTCATGGGTGACGAGGAGCAGCGTGCCAGTATAGGCCATCAGCGCCTCGGTCAGGTTCTCGCGGGTGTAGATGTCCAGATGGTTGGTAGGCTCGTCCAGGAACAGCAGGTTCGGGCGTTCCAGCACGATCTCTGCAAAGCGCAGTCGGGCCAGCTCGCCGCCGGACAGGGCCTCGCAGGGCTTGAAGACCGTCTCGCCCCGGAAGCCCAGCTTTGCCAGATGGCTGCGGACTTCCAGCTCGGTCATCCGGGGGTACTTGTTCCAGATGACGTCGATGACGCGGCCCGCGCCGATGCGGTTCTGCTGCTGGGCGAAGATGCTGGGCCGTGCGCCGGTGCCAAGGCGCACCATGCCGCCGGAGGGGCGGCGCTTGCCGTCCAGCACCTGCATCAGGGTGGATTTGCCTGCGCCGTTGGGGCCGGCGATGATGAGCCGCTGGCCGCGGCAGACCGTATAGGTGAAGGGCTCCAGCAGGGTGCGGTCGCCGATCTTAATAGTCAGGTTCTTGAGCAGCACCAGCTCATTCCACGGCTCCACGTCGTATTCGAAGCGGAACTTGAGCTGGTTGGTCTCGTCCTGAGGGGCCTCGGTGATCTCCAGCTTTTCCAGCTGCCTGCGGCGGCTCTGGGCCATCTTGGTGGTGGAGGCGCGGACGAGGTTGCGGTCGATGTAGTCCTGTAATTTTTCGGCCAGCGCCACGTCGGCGTCGTGCTGCTTCTGGCGCAGGGCGTCGGCGGCTTCCTTCTGGGGCAGATAGGCCGAGAAGTTGCCCTTATAGGTGGTCATGGTCTGGAACGAGACTTCCCAGATCCTGGTACAGACGTTGTCGAGGAAATAGCGGTCGTGGCTGACCACCAGTACGGCACCGGAGTAGCCCTTGAGGTAGTTTTCCAGCCACTCCATGGTGGCGAAGTCCAGATGGTTCGTGGGCTCGTCCAGAATGAGGACGTCCGGCTTCTCGAGGAGGAGCTTGGCCAGACGGAGACGGGTCAGCTCACCGCCGGAGAGGACGCCCACGTTCTTGCTCCAGGTATCCTGCGCAAAGCCCATGCCGGACAGCACCTTCTTGATGTTGACGTCCATGTTGTAGCCGTCGGCGGCGTCGATGATGTTCTGCAGTTCGTCGTGCTTTTCGAGAAGGGCGGCATCGTCGGGAGAGGCCGCCATCTTCTTTTCCAAGATCTGCATCTGGGCCATGGCGTCCAGCACAGGGGCGAAGGAAGAGCGCATCTCCCCGTAAATATCCAGCGTGACATCGAGCTTTGCGTTCTGCTCCAGATAGCCCAGCGTCACGCCGTGGGTCACGCTGAACTCGCCGTCATAGTCGGTGTAGACGCCGGTCAGAATTTTGAGCAGAGTCGTCTTGCCTGCGCCGTTCTGGCCCACGATGCCGATGCGGTCTTCTTTTTCCACGCTGGCGCTCACGTCGTGCAGGACGACTTTCTCGCCAAAGCTCTTTCCGAGTTTTTCCAAATGAATCAGCATATCGTTCTTCCGTGTTCTTTTCCAGTAGGGTGGATAGGGACATTCCCGCCGTTACAGCTGATGACGGCGGTGCTTGAGGCCGAGGTTCGCCAGCTCTTCCGGCTCCATCACCAGCGGGTAGAGCTCTTCCAGCGAGGCGATCTCGTAGGTGGGGCTCACCTTGCCCGGGTTCTCGGCGTGGCCGGGGTTGAACCAGCAGGTGTCGAGGCCCGCGTTCACGCCGCCCTGAATGTCGCTGGTGAGGCTGTCGCCCACCACCAGGACGTGCTCCCGGTTCTCCACGCCCAGAGCGCGGAGGGCGGAGTCGAAGATGCGGCGGCTGGGCTTCTCGCTGTCCAGCTTCTCGGAGACGAAGACGTCCTCAAGGTAGGCCCCGATGCCGGATTCTGCCACCCGGCGGCTCTGCACCTTCTCGAAGCCGTTGGTCACGATGGCCAGCGTCGCCACCTCGGAAAGCTCCCCGAGGACGTCCAGCACATTGGGGGTCATCAGGTCGGGGTGGGAGGACAGGTGGTCGAGGTAGCAGCGGTTCATCTCCACGCCGTCACCGGCTGCGTTGATGGCCTTGAGGAAGCGGGTGAAGCGCTCCCCCATCAGCTTGTCGCGGCGTATCTGACCCTTTTCCAGCTGACGCCACAGCTCCGAGTTGATGTCCCGGTAGGTCTGCACCGTCCCGGCGTCCGGCTCGATGCCGTATTCCACCAGCGTCTCAGCCAGCGCCTTGTTCTCGGCGGCGTCAAAGTCCAGAAGCGTATTGTCTGCATCGAAGAGGATGCAATAATATTTTGCCATGTTTCTTTCCCTTCTCTATCATTTTTCGAGCCGCCTGCCGCCTTGAGCGGGCGCGGCTGCGGTGCGGTTTGAGAACAGCGAGAAGCCAGCCCCGCCCGGCAGAGCTGGCTTCTCGTATTTTTTATCATTCCAACGTCATTTCATAGGCTTCGTCGTCGGACTGGTCCGGCAGGTTCCCGCTGCACTTACAGCGCGACGTGCAGGCGCACTCTTTTGCGATGCACTTTGCCATCTGCTCCTCCGTCACGCCGTTCTCGACATTTTCCCAATCCATGTCGTAGTAGTCCACGCTGCCGTCGGTCACATCTTCTGCGCCGGGCAGGCCGAGGACTCGCATTTCTTCACGGAACATCCGCTCGCCTCCTCTCGGCTCAGCCTATGCGGCTGCGCAGAGGAAGGTGCGGGGCGTCATTCTGCCTTGCTTTCGGCTTCCTTGCTGGCGGAGGCTTCCGACTTGCTTTCGGCCTTGGACTCTGCTTTGCTTTCGGATTTGGATTCTGCTTCGCTCTCGGCCTTGGACTCTGCTTTGCTTTCGGCCTTGGACTCTGCCTTAGACTCGGCCTTGCTTTCGGACTCCGACTCTGCCTTGGAGCTGCCAGACGACGTACTGGACGCTGCCGACGACGAACTGCTGGTGCTGTGGGAAGAGCTGCCCGAACTTGCAGAGGAAGACGAAGAGGATGTACTGCCGGAAGAACCGGCATGGGACGAGGACGAACTGCTGGTGGAGCCGGACTCGCTGGTCACACCGCTGCCGATGGTGATGGTCAGGGTGTTGCTGCTCACCTTGCAGTCGTTGTAGGTGACGACGGCGTGGATCTTATAAGAAGCGTTGGCCATGGAGCTGTCCACCACCACAGTGATGCTGGACTTGCCGGCGGCCTGCGTGACCTCCTGACCGTTGGCGTACCAGCGCAGGTTCTCGGTCTTGGCGTACTTGCCGCTCAAGGCAGCCTTGAAGGTATAGGAGCTGCCCACAGCGCCCTTGCCCTCGCTGGTGATGTGGACGGAGGCCGTGCCGAAGACTGCCGTGACGTCCAGATTCTGCTTGAAGTCGGTGTCGGTGCGGGTCTTGCTGGTGAGGCCGTCGCTCCACTTGACGAAGACATGGCCCTCCGCCGGGACAGCGGTCACGGTGATGGATTTGTCGGGGTCGGTGACGGTGTAGGTCACAGAGCTGTTGCCGGTGTCATTGCCGACGCTCAGAGTGCCGCCGCCGTTCTTGTCCACACGGTAGCGGGCCTCGTACTTTTTGTCCTCGCTGGTGCTCTCGCTCGAAGAGCTCTCCGAGCTGCTGGCGCTCTCGGCCTGACTCTCGCTGGAGCTGACAGCCTCCGAGCTGGGAGCGGCCACAGCGGAGCTGGGGTTGGAGACATACTCCATGGTGCGGGTGGGGATGTTGTTGGTGTCGGGGCGGCGGTCCTCGGTCTGCAGGGCGTGGGTGCGGAGATAGTTCAGCACTGCCTTGAGGCCGGCGCTCTTGAGGTGGATGTCGCCGCTGGTGTAGTAGTCCGCGATGCCGTAGCCGTCGCTGCCCTTGAGGGCCTCGGCGGAGTTGAGGAAGCGGACGCCCAGCTGCTCGCACAGATCCAGAAGGGCCATGTTGAAGTCGTCGATCTTGGCCTGGTCCATGTGGGGGTAGTTGGAGTGGTCAGCCGGGACCGGCGGCACCGTGTTGACGATGATGTCGGTGTAGGGGTAGCTCTGCTGGATGGCCTGGATGAGGGCCGTGTAGTGGGCGATGAAGTCCGAGACTTCCATCCCGGTGTCGTTGGTGCCGAAGGTCATGACCACACGGCGGGGCTTCATCATGGCCACCGCCTGAGGGATGGTGTAATGGTTGGAATCCTTCTTAAAGGTAACGATGCCCTCGTTGAGCGCGACCTGGGTACCGATGCCCTCTTTGGCGCAGAACTGCTGCAGGGAGATGAGGCCGTTGTTATAGAGGCGGACGGTGTTGGAATCGCCCAGAAAGAGGGTGTCGTTCAGATAGTCCGTGCCGGCGTCGGCGGTCTCCGTCAGCAGAGCGGTGGAGGCGTTGTCGATCTGGTAGTGGCTCGACAGGTCTTCGCCGGGGGCAGCGGGTCCCTCTGCAGACTCCGAGACGGAGGGGGCAGGCTCCTCCTTTTTGAGGAGGGTGGTGGTGATGCCGAAGGTCAGCAGCACCGCCAGCACGCAGAGGATGCAGACCAGAACAGCCCGATGCTGCATGGGAGTCATGGTTTCGTTTTGTTGTTGTTTTTTTCGACTCATAGATTCAGTCCCTCTCGTTTCAGGAATGGGAAAGCTCGTCCACCGGGCGGAGAGCCCAGTCCGTCAGCTCTTTGCAGTCAGCGGCCATGAAGACCGGTGCAAAGGGGGCGACCTCTTCCCTGCCGCCGTAGCCGTAGAGCACAGCGGCGGCGTCCAGGCCGCAGTTCACAGCGCCCTGCATATCGTCCCGGCGGTCGCCCACCATCAGCACCCGCTTGCCCTGCATGACGGGCTGGGCGAGGACGTGGCGGATGACGTCGGTCTTGTTGTCGCGGCTCTCATCCATGGACGCGCCGCCCACGAAGGAGAAGTAAGGCGCAAGGTCCTGCTCTTCGAGGATGGGCCTCACAACGTCGGTGGGCTTGCAGGTGGCCGTGCAGAGGGTCAGGCCCGCAGCCTTGAGACGGCCCAGCATCTCCACCACGCCGGGGTAGACACCGCCCTCGTGGCAGCCCTTGGCGGCGTAGCTCACGCGGTAGCGCTTCGTGGCCTCCTCGATTTTTGCAGGGTCGGAGAAATGCTCGCCGAAGCTCTTGCGGAGGGGCGGGCCGATGTAGCGGCCAAGGTCGCTCCGGGCGACGTCAACGCCCATGGAGCTGAAAACTTCTTCCAGTGTATTGAGAATGCCGGGGGCGGAATCGATGAGCGTACCGTCCACGTCAAACAGGATCGCATCGTAGTGCAGCAAGGTCAGGTTCCCCTTTCTCTTTGGATAAACATTATATAGTATAGCACAGATTTCGATATTCAGCAATTCCAACAAAACACTTTTCCGACTTTTATACATATTTTTAGGCAGCCCCGCCCCGGAAAGCAAAAACCGCCCACCCATTGCGGGCGGGCAGTCGCATTTTGACATCAGCTCTCGGTGGTGGTGCTGTTCCCCGTCGAGGGGTAGTAGAGGTTGTTGGCGATGAATTCCAGCTTCTCTTTCAGAACCAGCTCAAGGTTCGCCACGGCGTGGACCATGTTGGTGGCGGAGTCGTTGACTTCCAGCAGCTTGCACAGGTCCAGCTCCTCCATGCTGAGGGCGGCTTTCATCTTCTGGGTCTCGGCGCAGAGGATGTGGCTCAGGGCCGACTCCTGCAAAGCGATGCTCTCCATCAGGTCAACGACGGCCTGGTCGAAGGAAACTCTCGGCAGCGCGGGGCAGCCGCAGGAAACGCAGGGGGTGCAGTTGGTGGTATCAGCCATAAGAAGGACCTTCCTTTCTATAATAGGGATCGGGCGCAGTCCATCCTATGTGCCTCGCCGCCCGGATGTCACTCCGGCTTTGCGCTCTTCTGTACCTTCTCGATGGTGTCGCGGTAGCCGCCGGAGCCGTACTGGATGCAGCGGTTGATGCGGCTGATGGTGGCGGTGCTGATTTCCACCGCCTTTACGATCTGGTCGTAGGTGCTGCCGCCGAGCAGGAGCTTGGCCGCTTCCAGACGCTGGGCCATATCGGAGATCTCCTTGACCGTGCAGAGGTCTTCGAAGAAGTTGTAGCACTCCTCCCTCGTCTCAAGACTCAGGATCGCGTCGAACAGTGCGTCGGTGGTGGGGTTTCTTCTGGGGTTCTTGTCCGCCATAGCTGCCTCCTTTAGGGCAAAGTGCCGCAGGGTGCGGCACGGGTCTTTCTATTACTCTGTTACTTTAGCACTTGAAAGTATAAAAGTCAAGTGCTCGGTCTTTCTTTCCGGGAGTTTAGCAGATTTCACCTGTGGAGGCATTCAGTTTTATTCATCTCACATCTGAACAAAAATCGCCTAAATTTTCTTAATCTCTCCCCCGCAAAAATGGCACAGTCTCCTAACTTGCCCAAAATATATTGACAAATTATGAAATCAGGACTAAAGTATACACAATCATTCGGCAAATGCAATGAACAGGATATGACTTTTCGCATTCCCTGCGCTCAGAGAGCCGCCACTCCGGTGCAAGACGGCAGCACAGTGCGATCAGCCCTCACCTGCGAGCAGCCTGTGCGAACCCGCTTGCGGAAGTAGTGCATGGCCGTTCAGCCCACGTTACAGGGCGGCGTATCGGCGGCAGGAACGCCTGTACGCGCAAGCGGCTGCTCCCGAAAGCAGCAAACGAAGTGGTACCGCGGAGAACGACCGGTGCAGATGCATCGTTTGGCCTTCGTCTTCGAGGAAGATGGGATACATCTTTGTGTCTCTATCTTTCGTGAGGACGGAGGCTTTTTTCACCCCTCCGGGCCGTTTCGCCTGCCCTGCTTTTGGGCACAGCCGTCCTGCTTCGGCCATTGCCGGTGTGAAAGAAAGGAAAGAGGTAAAAGAAATGAATACGCTGGTCATCGTTTTGATCGCAGCCGTGTGTCTGTTCGGCGCTTATACGCTGTATGGCCGCTGGCTGGCCAACAAGTGGGGCATCGACCCCACCGCCAAGACCCCCGCAGTCGTCCACGAGGATGGTCGTGACTATGTTCCCACCAACGGCTGGACCGTGTTTGCACACCAGTTCAGCTCCATCGCCGGTGCAGGCCCTGTCACCGGTGCCATCCAGGCTGCTGCTTTCGGCTGGCTGCCTGTCCTGCTGTGGGTGCTGCTGGGCGGCATCTTCTTCGGCGCTGTCACCGACTTCGGCGCTCTGTACGCTTCCGTCAAGAACGACGGCAAGAGCATGGGCATGCTGATCGAGAAGTACATCGGCAAGACCGGCCGCAAGCTGTTCCTGCTGTTCTGCTGGCTGTTCTGCGGCATCGTCATTGCAGCGTTTGCTGACATGGTCGCCGGAACCTTCAACGCCTTCGGCGCCGATGGTGCTCTGGTGGAGGCTGCTCAGACCAACGGCGCTGCCGGTATGGTTTCCATCATGTTCATGGTCTTTGCTGTCGTCTTCGGCCTCATCCAGAAGAAGTTCAACTTCTCCGGCTGGAAAGAGAGCGTCATCAGCATCGTTTTCATCGTGCTGTCCTTCGTCATCGGTGCGAACCTGCCCATCATTCTGGGCAAGGCTGCATGGAGCTACATCACCTTCGTCTACATCTTCTTTGCCGCAGTTCTGCCCATGTGGCTGCTGAAGCAGCCCCGTGACCACATGACCACCTTTATGTTCGTGGCCATGATCGCCGGTGCTGTGGTCGGCCTGCTGGTCGCTCACCCCACCATGAACCTGCCCGTCTTCACCGGTTTCACCAACGAGAAGCTGGGTACCATGTTCCCCATCCTGTTCGTCACCGTGGCCTGCGGTGCTGTCTCCGGCTTCCACAGCCTCGTCTCTTCCGGCACTTCCTCCAAGACCGTCGAGAACGAGAAGGATATGCTGAAGGTCGGCTATGGCGCCATGATCCTCGAGAGCCTGCTGGCTGTTCTGGCTCTCTGCGTCGCCGGTGCTGCTGCCGCTGCTGACGGCACCCCCGCCGCCGGCACTCCCTTCCAGATCTTCAGCCGCGGCGTCGCCGGTTTCTTTGAGATGTTCGGTGTCCCCGCTTATGCCGCTACCGTCTTTATGACCATGTGCGTTTCCGCACTGGCTCTGACCAGTCTGGATGCCGTGGCCCGTATCGGCCGCATGAGCTTCCAGGAGCTGTTCAGCGTGGACGACATGGAGCACGCTGAGGGCTGGCGCAAGCTGCTCTGCAACGTCTACTTCTCCACCTTCATCACTCTGGTGTTCGGCTTCATCCTGACCAAGATCGGCTACGCCAACATCTGGCCCCTGTTCGGTTCTGCAAACCAGCTGCTGAGCGCTCTGGT
>UMIR01015709.1_pt1 | contig 11564 bp, 10 predicted proteins | sample 1965841 | NCBI WGS metagenome assembly UMIR01 (sample SAMEA4836130, study PRJEB28245) | human gut metagenome | biome: gut microbiome; material: fecal sample | place: Denmark | collected 2008 | reverse complement strand
CCGGTGATGCCTGCGCCGGAACCGGTGGGGTCATAGCTGATGGTGACATCCGGCTCGAGTTCAGCGAAGCCCTCGGTCAGGGCGGCGATGACGTTCTTCATAGAGGTGGAACCGCCGGTGGCGACATTGCCGGACAGCGCAGCCGTAGAAGAAGCGGAAGCTGCGGTGCTGGATGCGGCGGCAGAAGAGGCAGCAGTGGAAGAAGCTGCACCGCCGCAGGCGGTCAGGGCAGCAGCAGCGGCAGCAGCGCCGCAGATGGACAGGAACGAACGACGAGTGATCTTTTTCATAATAATATCTCCTTCAACTGGGCCGGCCCTTTTGTTCTGGCCGGGCTGTTTTCCTTTTCCTCGTTGTGTCTTTCTTGGGACGCCTTTATTGTAGCGCACCGCCCATCCAGCTGCGACCATGGCGGCGCAAAATGCAGGTAAAGTTTTGTGCGGCGTTTTTGCGCTGCTGTCATCCTCTGGTAAAGCCGATGTGGAAAATAGGACACTTGATTTTACATTCCCGGTCAAACTGTCAAAAATCCGCACGTTCGTTTGTGCATCCCGCCCGCTGAAGGGTGCAAAAAAGGCTGCTTCATAGAACGTAAAGCAGCCTTTCAGACCCTATGATCGAATCAGAATTTCTCTTCCGTGCCGTCCGGGCGGTAGAGCTGGACATATCTGCGCCACTTGTCCGCGCCCATCACCCGGCTGTAGCAGTCGGCCAGCTCTTTGTTGGCCGTCTCCGCATCCAGTGTCTCCCCCTCGGCAGGCAGGACCAGCACCCGGAACCATGCGTCGAAAAGATGCTCCGTCCAGCCGGTGTCAACGGCCCCGCAGCGGGCATAAAAGCCCAGACGCCGGACGGCCATGGCCTCGTCGTCGGCTTTCTCGGGACACTCGGCCTCGATGAGGATGGCCTTTGCGCCCTCCTCGTGGGCGGGCAGAGCGGCCAGCAGCTTTGCGCCAATGCCGGTGCTGCGGTAGGCGGGCAGGACGGAGAAATAGTCCAGCTGGCTCACTTCACAGCCCGTAGGCCGCACCATCAGCAGATAGGACACCAGCGTCTCCCCCTCGAACACGCCCCATGTGTGGGCCATGCCGACGGCTTCGCTGTTGAGAATCATGCTCAGGGGTTTCAGCTCGCTGGGCGGGAAGTCGCGGCGCATCTCGTCCAGATACACCCGCGTCAACTCGTCGGCGGTGAGTTTCTTCCACGTAAAGGTCTGGGGCTTCATATCAAAATTCCTTTCCGATAAAAATACCGCCGGGCCGGGCGCAGCGGCCCGTTCCCGGCGGTGTTCGAGAAGCTGTTTTCGTGAGAAAACAGCTTCTTAGTTACAGCTGCTTGCGCAGGGCATCGTACACAGCCTGCACATCACCCTTGATGACCACCTGGCAGGCGTTCTTGGCCGGGCGGATGACGCCCTCTGCGCCTGCGGCCTTGGCAGCGGCCTCGTCCACGGAGGCGTAGCTGTGTACCTCAAAGCGGAGGCGGGTGGCGCAGTAGTCCACCTTGACGATATTATTCTTGCCGCCGAGGGCTTTCAGGATGCCGGAGGCCAGTGCCTCGCTCTCGGCAGAGCTCATGCTGGGCGTCTCGGCCCCGCCGTTCTTATGGTTGTGATAATACTTGCGTCCAAAGTAAAAGCAGGCCATGGCTACCATGGCGAGAACGATCTTGAACGGCAGCGTGATCGGAAGGAATGTGACGATGAGCGCGATGACGATAGCAGCGATCCAGCTGTAAATATCCATTCCCAAAAACATACGATAATTCCTCCTTTGGGGAACGATGCGGCGGGCGCTTCCGGCAGGAAGCCGCCCGGACCCAGTCCGGGTACAACACCATATTAACATACTGCCGGGAAAAAAGAAAGCCTTTTCGGGTATCTTTCGGCCCGAGAGCTTGCATCCCGGGCCGGAATCGGGTACTATAAAGACAGTATATCCCCAATACACGGAAGGAGCATCCTTATGGAATGGACTGATATTCGCCTGACCGTATCCAAAGCCGACGCCGAGGCCGCTGAGGCCGTGGCCACCATGATCGCGGAGGGCGGCATTTATATCGAAGACTACAGCGACATCGAGGAACAGGTGGAGCAGATCGCCCACGTGGACCTCATCGAGCAGGAGCTGCTGGACAAGCCCCGGGACACCGTCATCATCCACATGTACCTCGAGCCGGGCGCTTCGCCGGTGGAGACGCTGGCCCTCATCGCGGCCCGGATGGAGGCCGCAGGCATCCCCTACACCTCCGAGACCGAGGGCGTGGAGCAGGAGGACTGGCAGAACGGCTGGCGCAAGTATTACCACCCGATGGACGTAGGCCAGCGCCTCGCCATCGTGCCGTCCTGGCAGGACTACGACACCGACCGCGTCAAGCTCATCCTCGACCCGGGCCTTGCTTTCGGCACCGGCGGCCATGAGACCACCAACCTCTGCCTCGAAGTGCTGGACGAGCGGGTCAAGGGCGGCGAGCGGGTGCTGGACATCGGCACCGGCAGCGGCATCCTCGCCATCGCAGCCCTCAAGCTGGGCGCAGCCCTGGCTGAGGGCGTGGACATCGACCCCGTGGCCGTCCGCACCGCCGGCGAAAACGCCGCCCTCAACGGCGTAGCCGACAAGCTGACCGTCCTCGTGGGCGATCTGTCCGACAAGGCCAGCGGCAAGTACGACATCATCACAGCCAACATCGTGGCCAACGCCATCATGTCGCTGGCCCCCGCCGTCCCCGGCCTGATGGCCGACGACGCCGTCTTCATCGCCAGCGGCATCATCGACAGCCGGAAGGATGAGGTCATCGCCGCGCTGGAAGCCGCCGGCCTCGCCGTGCTGGAAGTGAAGGAGAAGCGCGGCTGGGAGTGCATCGTCTGCAAGAAGGCATAAGGCCAACCTCTCAGTCAGTGCTTCGCACTGCCATTGCCGGGTTGCGGCTCCCAGCATTCGCTTCGTGCTTGAAAAGCACTTGCGCCTTGCTGGCCGCGGCCCCAACAACGACTCCCTGCTTCCGCCACTGGCGGCGGTCGTCGTTATTGCCCCTGTGAGGGGCGCCTAAGATGTAAAGGATCAAAAAATATGCCGCACCGTTATTTTACCACTGAAATTTCCGACGGTACCGCCGTGCTGCGGGGGGCCGACGCCCACCATCTCTCCCGCGTGATGCGGGGCAAACTGGGGGACACCGTCATCCTCTGCGACGGCAGCGCCGTCGAGTATACTGCCACCATCACCGGTTTCGGCGACGAGACGGTGGAGTTCAGCGTGGAGCCGGGCTACCCCAGCGCCGCAGAGCCCACCGTGGACGTCACCCTGCTGGTGGGCTACCCCAAGCAGGACAAGCTGGAGCAGGTCATCCGCCACGGCGTCGAACTGGGCTGTGACCACTTCATCCCATTTTTCAGCCGCTACTGCGTGGCCGCGCCCAAGAAGGAAGAGCAGAAAAATGAGCGCTACAACCGCATCGCCTTTGAAGCCGCCAAGCAGTGCGGCCGGGGCATCCTGCCGGATGTGGCCCTTCCGCTGCCCAACTTCGGGGCCGTCTGCCGCAGCCTCGACCAGTATGACCTCGTGCTCTTCTGCTACGAGTGCGGCGGCGCACCCCTGCGCCAGCTGCTGGCTGAGGCCACGCCCGCCGATGGCGAAAAGCTGAAGATCGCCATCATCACCGGCGCAGAGGGCGGCTTCGCCGCCGAGGAAGCTGAGATGGCCGCAAAAGCCGGCGCAAAGACCGTCGGCCTCGGCCCCCGCATCCTCCGCTGTGAGACGGCCCCGCTGGCCGTCGTCTCTGCCGTCATGACCCTGACGGGGAATCTTGAATAAGTTCTGACATCAGAAACGGCGTCCCGCCGAGGTGGGACGCCGTTTCTCATTTATTCTGCATCTGCATCCCGCAGGGCCTTTTTGATGGTCAACAGGTTCTGTGGGCTCATGGAGAAGCTGCGCAGGCCGAGGTGGAGATACTGGGTCGCGTTGACGGCATTGCCGACGGCGAGGCCGCAGATGGTGACGGGGATGTCCGCTTTCCTGGCGGCGTCCACCACCATGGCGATGAGCTTTTTCATGGCCGGGCTGGCAGGACGGTAGTAGTGCTCGGCAATGGCCAGTTCCCGGCTCACCGCGTGGGTGTACTGAGTCAAATCGTTGGTGCCGATGACGAAGAACCGGCAGCCGTGAGCCGTGAAGTCCTCTGCCGTCAGGCAGGCGGCGGGTACGCTGAGCATGACGCCGAAGGGGACATCCGGCTCGAACTCCACGCCCCGCTCGGTGAGCTTGCGGCGGCAGTAGTCCACCACCTGCATGGCGGAATCCCAGTCCTCGATGTCTGTCACCATGGGGAACATGACCCGCAGCGGGCCTTTTGTGGCGGCACGCATGAGGGCGCAGATCTGAACTGCCATCTGGGGCAGATTGCGCAGGCTGCTGCGGATGCCCCGCAGGCCCAGCTTGGAGGACTGGACGCCCTGATAGGCGTCGGCCATGGTGCGGTCAGCACCGAAGTCGAAGGTGCGCACCGTCACCATCCTGCCCCTGGCGGCGGCGAGGCAGGAGGTGTAGAACAGATACTGCTCCTGCTCGTCCATGGCGTGGCCGGGCATCATCATGTAGCTGCTGCGCAGCAGGCCCACGCCGGACGCGCCGGACTCCATCGCGGTCCCCACGTCCTCGGGGCCGAAGCAGTTGGCCAGAAGCTCGAATTCTTCGCCGTCCCGGGTGCGGTTGGGCAGCTCAAGCTGGGCGTTCAGCTCCTCGTTCTGGCGCTGCATCTCGCAGATGCAGGTGATGGCGCTCTGCCGGGCAGCGGCATCCGGGTCAAGGATGCACTCACCCTCGGTGGCGTTCAGGATGACCTCGCGGCCGTCGCAGTCTTTCAGGAAATCTTCGCCCACCTGGGTGATGCCCGGGATGTTCAGCGAGCGGGCGATGATGGCCGCATGGCTCTGGCCGCTGCCCTCGGCGGTGATGAGGCCGAGGATGCGGCCCGTCGGGACGCTGAACAGATCGGTGGGCATGAGCAGGTCAGACGCAAGGATGACAGGGTGGTCGAGGGCCAGCCAGCTGCGGATCCGGTGGCAGAGGATGTTGGTGATGCGCTGGGTCACGTCGAGGATGTCCACGCTCCGCAGCTGCATGTAGGCGTTGTCCTTCATGGCGGCCAGCTGAGCGGCGTAGCGGCGGCCCACACGGTCCATCGCCTCGGCGGCACCGACGCCGGCTTTTATCTGGAAAGCCACCTCATTCATGAAGCCCTCGTCTTCCAGCATCATGCTCTGGAACAGGAAGATGGCCTGCTCCGAGGGCGCGGCGCGGCCGGCCATCTCGTCCAGCTCCTGCTGAGCGACCTTGATGGCGTCTTCCAGCGCCTGCTTTTCCTGTTCGGGGTGGAAAGGCCCCTCGCCGAACACCAGCGGCGGGCGGTCCAGCCGGCTGACCTGACCCAGCACGAGGCCGGGCGATGCGGTAAAGCCCTTATATACCTTCATGTTTCCATCTCCTCCGGCGGCACTCTGCCGGTCAGCGCCCGGCAGACCAGTGCCTGCAAAAAGGTGTTGGGCAGCAGAGCGGCCCGTGCGGCCTGCGCCGGGCCTGCTTCACCCTCGAACAGCGGCTCGAAGCTCCTGAGGCGCTCGAAGTCGCATTTTGCAAGGAAAGCTTCTCCCAAAGTACGGGTGGTGTAGTAGGGGGCGGGGTCTACGCCCACGTCCTCAGCCACGGCTTCCAGCGGGGCAAGCTCTGCATCTGAGAGTTTTGCCAGCAGGAGAGCAGCGTCTGCCGTCAGGGTGGAGGGGTGCTTTTCCCGCACGTCCTTCTGGACGGCCTCGAAGGCCGCATGGAATGCGGCGGCATCCGCGCTGCTCTCAGCCCCGCTGTCCACAGCGTAGGCGCAGCCCCGCAGCCGCCCGAAGGCCCGCAATGTATCGTGGTAGCCCAGCTCGATGTTCCGCCGGGCGGTGGCGGGCTCGAAGTGGAGGATGTCGCCCAGCTCCCAGTAGCTTCGGATGAGGGTGGTGGGCAGGCCGGTGCGGTTGGGGCGGGTGATGCCCACACCCTCCAGGTCTACACAGACCAGCTCTTCTGCGCCCATCTTCTGGGCCAGCGCGGTGGGCATATTGTCTCGGTAGCCGCCGTCGAGGTAAGACACCCCGTCGATGGTGTGGGCCCGCAGGGCGGGGAAGCAGGCTGCAGAGGCCAGCAGGTAGTCTTTCACCTTGCCCTCGGGGATGTCTTCCAGCGGAAGCTCCCGGGCCTTGAGGGTCTTCTGCTCCACGGTCACAAGGCCCAGCCGGATGGGGCTTTTGCGGAGTTTATCTTCGTCCAGCACCCGCTCGACGATCTCTTCCAGCGGAGTGACGTCCATGCCGCCCTGAGTCACAGCGTCTTTGAGGAATGCGTGCAGCTCGGAAAGCGGCGCATCCTCGGCGGGCAGCTCCATCACATCCTGGCTGCGGATGGTCAGCCACATGTCCCGGGCCGTCTCGTAGAGGTCGAGGGCGAACATGGCGCCGTTCAGGCTGCCGACGCTGGTACCCGTAATGATCTGGGGCCGCCAGCCCAGCTCGATCAGCGCCCGCCAGACGCCCACCTGATAGCTGCCGCGGGCGCCCCCGCCCGCCAGCACCAGCGCCTTTACGGGGGTGTTGTTCTGCGCCATGTTTTCTGCCTCCTTTGATGTGTTCCGGTTTTGCCTAGATTATAGCATATTTCCCGGGAGATTTCTCTCTGTTTTTGTAACAAAAAATGTGCTATAATAAATTCACCTTGCCAGAACGATTCAGGAGGACGACAGATGCACCGCAAGCAATGGATTTTCGACATGGACGGTACCCTCACCGACAGCATGACTGTGGTGTGGCAGGGCGCACCGCTGGAGCTGCTGCGCCGCTATGGCCGCACCGCAAGACCCGGCATCCACGATGTTCTGCTGAGCATGGGGATGGTGGAGGGCGCGGAATATCTCATCCGCACCTACGATCTGCCCCTGACCCTCCGGGACTACGAGCCTGCCATGCGGCAGGTCATCCGGGACCTGTACAAAAAAGTTGAGCTGAAGCCCGGCGTCCGGGAGATGCTGGCCCGGCTGAAAGCCGAGGGCGTGCGGATGTGCATCTGCTCCAACACCTGGGCAGAGCAGTGCGAAGAAGTGCTCACCCGGCTGGGCGTCGCAGACTATTTCGAGTTCTTCTACACCGCACAGGGCGCGAAGAGCAAGGCCCACCCCGAGGTGTTCCACGAAGTCCTCGAGCAGCTGGGCGGCAGCGAACCCGCCGACGCCGTTGTCTGCGAGGACGCTGTCTACGCCACCCGTACGGCCAGGCAGTGCGGCTTCTACCTCATCGACATCGAGGATGAGACCAGCGCTGCCGATAAACCCGAATTGCAGCGCCTTGCCGACCAGTACATAACGGATTGGACGCAGCTGGACTGGACAAAATTATAAAGCAATGGGGAGGCTCTTCCGGGCCTCCCCATTGCTTTATCGGAACTGCTTTTCCAGATAATCTTTCAGCGCCGTGCGGGCTGCAGGCTCCCGCCCGCGGGGGACAGGGACCCGTGCGCCGCTCTGCATCCAGAACTCACCCGCCGCCAGCTGGGACACCGCCGCCAGATTGACCACATAGGAGCGGTGGAGCTGGACGAAGCGCTCATCCGTTAAAAGCGGCTGGGCCACCTGCGCAAACGGCACCCGGACGGACAGGGACGGCACATCCTCGCCGCTGGCGAGATGGAAATGCACCACATGGTGGGTACACTCGAGGTATTCGATGTCCGCGAAGGGCAGCACCCGCAGACCCGACGCCGTGGCTACCGGGATGGCCGGGCCGTACTCCGGCTCGGTGGCCCGGGCCAGCAGAGCGTCCAGCTGTTCCGGCGGAACAGGCAGCAACAAATACTGCATGGCGTCCACCCGGTAGGCGCTGTAGGCGTGGGCGGGCGTGTGGGCCAGAAAAGCCAGCGGGCTGCGCCGCCCCCGGCTACGGAGTGCAACCGCTGCCCGCAGCGACGCGGCGGCTGCCGTGGACGGCAGCTCAATGAGGTACAGCTCGTACCGCTCCCCGGCGTCGTCCCGGGCCAGCAGGGCCTCCGGGCTGTCCAGCTGCTCGATGATGCAGGCGTCGTCCCGCCGGGCATAATAGTCGAGACACTGCCGCTCCACCCGGCTGCGGAGGACGCTGTCCGGGCTGCACACCGCGATATGAAATATCATTCCGAAGCCCCCTTTCGGGCCTGCCGCCGGCGCTTGCTTTTTCGGCCCGGCGGGAGTATCATTGCTATAAAAAACAGAAGGAGAAACTGCTATGGAAATGCCTCTCGTCAGCATCATCGTCCCTGTGTACAATGCCCAGAGCCACCTGAGCCGCTGCCTCGAAAGCATCTGCGGGCAGGAGTACAAGAACCTCGAGCTCATCGTCATCAACGACGGCTCCAAAGATAAGAGCCTGCCCGTCTGCGAGGAGTTCCGCAAAAAGGACAGCCGCATCCTGCTGGTGGACAAGGCAAACTCCGGCGTGTCCGACACCCGGAACCTCGGCCTAAAGCTTGCCAGCGGTAAGTACGTCCAGTTCGTGGACAGCGATGACTACATCGCCCCGGACTACACCGCCCGGCTGGTGGGGGCGGCAGAGAAGACCGGTGCCGACCTCGTCATCTCGCCCTACACCATGGTCATCCCCGCCGGGGCGTCGAAGCCGGAACAGGTGCTGGAAAAAATCCAGGACGACCTCGGCGTCATGCATGTTGCACGCCCGCCGGAGAACCGGGAATACGGTTTCCTGCCCGAGGGCGTCTACGACAAGGACACCTTCGCCCGCCGCCTGATGGATAAGCCCGCCTCTTACTTTTACAGCGTGCTCTGGAACAAGCTCTACCGCCGCGACATCCTCACCCGGCACGACATCCGCTTTACCAGCGAGATGCGCTGGGCCGAAGACCTCGTGTTCAACATGCAGTATATCCAGTACGCCGAAGTCTTTGCGTCCATCCCGCAGCCCGGCTACTACTACGTCCAGAACCCTCAGAGCATCTGCCACACCCAGATAAAGCCTGCCACTCTGGTGCAGAACAAGATCCAGGTGTTCCACTACTACAAGGACCTCTACACCCGGCTTGGGATGTATGAGCAGGTGCGGCCCCAGCTCTACAAATTCCTCATCGACATTGCCGAGAGCACTTACCCCTCCGGCCCCTTCAAGAAGGTCATCGACGAGGCGAAAGCCTACTGGAAAGAGCACAAGGCAGAGCTGGAACTGAAATTATAACGAGAAACAAAAACGGGCTGTTGCACATCCCAACCTCTCAGTCTCGCTGTCGCTCGACAGCTCCCCTACCGAGGGGAGCCTCTGGCGAAGAGATAAAGCTTTACGAAATGCCCAAGCCTCTCCTCGATAGGAAAGGTGGCATTGCGAAGCAATGACGGAGAGGTTGTCGATATGCCGCAGCCCTTGTTTTATTTGTTACGCTCCGATGGCGGCACACTTCTTAGCCAGCCAGTCGCGCTCGTCCTCGGTCAGGCGGGGAGCCAGCTTCTCGAAGACCTCGCGGTGGTAGGCGTTCAGCCAATCCAGCTCGTCACGGCTCAAAACGCCCGGGACGATGGGGGAGGTGGCGATCGGCACGAACGTGATGGGGCGGAATGCCAGGAACTCGCCGTACTGGTTGGATGCCTTGTGGTAGCACTCCAGCTCATTCTCGATGCGGATGCCGACGACGCCGCCCTCATAGACGCCCGGCTCGTCGGTGACGATCATGCCCGGCTTAAAGACGGTGGTGTTGCGGCCGTTCAGGGCGTGGGGGCCTTCGTGGACGTTGCCCACGTGGCTGACGCTGTGGCCGGTGCCGCAGCGGTAGTTGATGAGGTGGCGCCACAGCGGCTCACGGGCGATGGTGTCCAGCATATGGCCGTCGCAGTAGTCCAGCCAGACAGCCCGGGCGATGTCGATGTGGCACTGTAAAGTCCAGGTGTAGAACAGGCGCCCGTCCTCCGTCAGCTCACCCAGCGGGTAGGTGCGGGTGATGTCGGTGGTGCCGTCCATATAGGTCGCGCCGCTGTCCACCAGCAAGAAGCCCTTCTTCTCGAGCTTTGCGTGGTCTTCCTCGGTGGCGTGGTAGTGCATCATGGCGGCGTTGGGGCCGTAAGCTGCAATGGTGCCGAAGCTCTCAGTCAGGAACTTGTCCTGTGCGCTGCGGTACTTGTGCAGAATCTCGTCGATGGTCAGCTCGGTCAGCTCTTCGCCGGCAGCCAGACGGTTCTCCAGCTCGATCTGGAAGCGCACCATAGCCACGCCGTCGCGGATGTGCGCTTCGCGGGTGTGAGCCAGCTCGACTTCGTTCTTGACGCCCTTCATGGGCAGCAGGGGGTCGGCCTCGTCCTTGACGGTCAGAGCCGGGTTGGCCTGCAGGGTCTGGTAAACAGCGTAGTTGACGGAAACGGGGTCGGCCAGAACGGTCTGCTCTTCGGCCTGGGCGGCGAGGAAGGTAAGCACATCGTCGTACTCAGCCAGCTCCACGCCGTTCTCCTTCAGCTCCGCAGCAGCCTCGGCGCTGACGCGGGCGGTGTTGATGAAGAGGGTCGCCTTATCGGGGGTCACATAGCAGTAAGCCATTGCATAAGGGGTGCATTGAATGTCCATCGCACGCAGATTGAGCAGCCATGCCAGATTGTCCAGCTTGCCCACCAGCTGTGCGGTGCAGCCCAGCTCAGAGAGCTTCGCACGCAGCTGGCCCAGCTTCTCGGCAGGGGAGAAGCCTGCGTACTCTTTCGGCAGGAGCCATGCCGGGGTAGCGGGCAGGGCGGGACGGCCCTCCGTCCACAGCTCGTCCTCGAGGTTCAGCAGCTTGATGGTGCCTTTCTTGGCGTCCAGTTCTTTCTGCAGGCTGCGCACCAGACCGCAGGAAGCAGTCAGGCCGCAGAGGCCCAGCTTGCCGCCCTCGGGCAGGACTTTGCCGCAGTACTGCTCGGCAGTCGGCACGCCCGGCTCGCCCATCCGCATCAGCTGGATCTCCGTGCCAGCGATCTCCTTCTCGGCCTGCACGAAGTAACGGCCATCGGCCCAGACAGCGCTCTCGGTCATGGTGACGACGAAGTTGGAGTTCTCGCCGTGGAAGCCGGAGAAGTAGGTCAGGGCAGTGTAGTGGTCGGGCATATACTCGCTGGCGTGCGGGTCTCCCACCGGGATGAGGTAGATGTCCACGCCGTTTGCCTTCATGGCCTCGCGCAGGGCGGCCAGACGCTCGGGAACGGTATTCATGCTCATGTCAAAAAGCCTTCTTTCTTTATTCTGCCGGAAAAACGTCCGGCGGCGATGGTTTGCTGTACCTTATTGTATCATTCCGGGACGCAGAATGCAATTCGCAGGTGTCATTTTGGTCCTGCCGCCCGAAAACGCAAGCAAATTGCAAAAAATGTTACAAATTTCTCATCAAAAAGGCCGGTTTGCCATTGACAGCCTTGTTATAATAGGAGTGTAGGAATTTTACGGGTCAGCACTCAGCGGCCCGGACTGCTTGTAAGGCCCGACGGGCCTGCTGGGCAGCGCCTTTGCGGCGTCTGCATAAAAGAAAGAGGCATTTCAGACT
>UMIR01012658.1_pt1 | contig 11872 bp, 8 predicted proteins | sample 1965841 | NCBI WGS metagenome assembly UMIR01 (sample SAMEA4836130, study PRJEB28245) | human gut metagenome | biome: gut microbiome; material: fecal sample | place: Denmark | collected 2008 | reverse complement strand
TTCCGGCACCTGGACCGCCGTACTGGAGATAGCTTTCTTAACAGCTTCTTCATATACAGTTTTCATGTCATTATTCTCATCAAGAACGCATACAATATTAAGGTCAGATACATCCGATATAATATTAAGTATTTTCTTTTCTTCTTCTGCAGATAAATCTCTTCCATCAAAAGAAATTGCCATATTTGCATTATTAAAGAACTTTGATGCATTTTTAAACTTATCTGAAACACTTTCAAGTAACTCTTCAAAAGGCATCTCATTGTCAAGAAATACTGTTATTCCACTTTTACTTCCTTTGATTATGACTGAATTATCCAAAGCACTCACCTCACATTTTATATTATTATTTCTTTAGTATATATCAATAAATATTATTCATTAATATTAAAAAGCATTTTATATATCTCTGCGCCTAATGTTACTGCATTAGAAGCTGCATAACCATTCTGAATACGCACAGCCATACAATATTCAGGATTATCATAAGGTGCATATGATATTAATGTAGCATGGTCAGGATCCGTTGTCCTTTCCTGTGCAGTTCCTGTCTTAGCAGCAATCGACATATGCAATGATGATAATGCTGTATATGTTCCTGTAGCCATATTCATACCAGAATGAACTGTATTCCATATATCAGAACTTAATTCTACCTGATTATTAACTTCTGCGTGGTTTTCCTTAATAATATTGCCATCATAATCAGTAATCTTATCAATAAGAGTAAGATTATAACATGTACCTGATGTTGCAAGCGTTGTAACATAACGGGCAAGATTAAGTGTACTGTATCTGTGGTTACCCTGTCCGATTGCTGATGCAATGGCATTCTGTGAAGATGCACCAGGTGTTCCTTCCTCAATCTCTATGCCAGTTTTGTTAGATAACCCCAACATATCAGAATAGTTCTTTAATATATTAGTTCCATAAGTACTATTATATGAACCATTCTTACTACATGCAAGATTATAACCAACATTATACATATAAACATTACATGAATCTCTTATCGCAGTAGCAGCCGATTCACTTCCATGACCCCATCTCTGCCAGCATCTTGGTGAAGGCGTTACCTTGTCAAAGACTCCTGAACAGTTAAATACAGTAGATGATGATATTATACCTGTATCCATGCCGGCAATAATTGTACATGGTTTATAAGTAGAACCTGGAGCAATAAATGACTGTGTCGCCCTGTTAAGCAGAGGACTTGCATTATCAGTAACAAGTGAACTGTAATACTTTGCATCTACTGTTCCTGACAACTTGTTATTATCATAACTTGGATATGAAACAAGTGCCAAAATATCGCCATTATTAGGATTAGTAACAACCGCAGAACCTGAACATGGCTTAAGTGCAAGCTGTCCAACAGTAATAATCTTATTAGAGATAACATATGACATAAATTCATATGCTCCCATGCTTCCTGATGAAAGAGATTGATAACGTGAATCATCTGCATTCATATCAAGAACGCCCTGTTCATAAAGAAGCATACACACCTGTCTTCCTGAAATACTTCCAGCATTAATCATATATTTGTACATTTTCTTAAAAAATGCTGTATCAGAATCAAGTGCTGAAATAATATAATCAACAAGTGCATCATATGACTCCTGAAGACTTGTATACTTCTCTGATGTAAGCGATGACATATCTATCCAGTTCTTAGATATACCATACGTCAAAAGCTGTGAGAGACTTGTCGAATCCCCGTATACCCAGTCATAATAAACACTGTCGCTTGTATCAACATTAGCCAGACTGAATATATTCTCACTTCTTAAAAGGTCATATATATACCAGATATACAACTGCTGTTCCTCTGAAAGTTTTCCATAAGCAGTGTTACCAGATTTAAGCTCACTATCCAACCATGATAAAGTCTGTGCCTTTTTTGTCTCAAACTGACTGTAAATCTCAGCTTCATTAGGTGTATTCTGTTCTTCAATTTCTTTTAATGAAACCAGATTATTATCAATAAGTGCAAAATATACTTCCTGTGCTGTTATATATATAGTATCAACATCACCAGAACCATTATAAGTTATCTTATTGCTTCCAGGTGTGAAATATTTCATGAATATATCGGTTATCTCATCTTCTATTGCATTATATATTGATTTCTGAAGGTTAATATCTATTGTAAGATATACATCATGTCCAGCCTGTGGATCTTCCTGATCAAGCACCTCTGTAACTCTTCCTACAGTATCAACATATACTGATTTCTCACCCTTTACTCCGGATAACTCATTCTCCATGCTCTTTTCAATTCCTGATTTACCAACAACATCATTACTTTCATATCCATCGCCAAGCTCCTCTAATTCTGAATTAGAGACTGTTCCAGTATATCCAAGTATTTGTGAGCAATATACACTATCAACATATCTTCTTATATACTGCTCTTCCACAGTAACGCCAACAAGACCATCACTGTTTTCCAGTATAGCTGCAACAGTTTCATCCGATACTTCATTTGCAATAATAAATGTAAGATATCTGTTATACGAATTGGCAGCCATATATCTTCTTAGATTAACAATCATAAGAGAATGTTCTATTCCAAATTCATCATAATTAACCTCATAAGTCTTACAAAGGTACTTGAACATATTCTCTGCTGATGTAGCCTTCTGTTCGTCAGAAAGTGCTGCTATCGACTCAGTTCCATAAGAATCTCTTAAAAATCTTAAAAGCGATGTACCCTCAACATTATATGAGAACTGTCCATTATTATAGATAATAGGAAAATCATTAGAATATGTATCTCCATGATTTTCTATAATATCTAATGTCTTGTTAATAGAATTATTAATAGTTGTATTCTTAGTTGCGTTATCTGAATATCTTCCAGAGTCGCTTATCTTGACTGCATATGACAGATCATTGTAAGCAAGAAGAACACCGTTACGGTCATAGATACGGCCTCTGGCAGCCGCAACACTCATATCTTTCTGTATAGAACTTGATAAGTCTTCGACATATGAATCTCCATTTATTATCTGAAGAACAAACAATCTGTGAACAAGAACAGAAATCAGAACAATAAATACAAGAATCATAGGAAAAATTCTGGATTTAAGAAGACTTATAATGTACTCAAATACTTCCTTCATCAATCTTACCCTTCTTCTTTCTCTCTTTTCCTTGCTCCGTTATAACACAAAAATAATGTATCGGATGATATATCAGTAATGAAACAAGAGCTGTATAAACAACCTCCGGCAATATAAAGCGTGACATAAAAAATCCAACATTAAGTCTATTTTGAAGCAGAAAATTACCAATATATGATATGAATCCATATCCAAAATCAGCTGTAATCACAAGTGCAAGAGGGATAAGAACTTCCCTTACCTCGTACTTCTGATAAAAAAATCCCGAAAAATATCCTATGTAAATAAAAATAAGTGCTGTAAATCCGAACAAACCGGAATAGAACAAATCATACATAATTCCAGCAAAAAATCCTGCAAACATTCCATCATTCTTACCACAGAAGAAGCCAAAAAATACAGGCATAATAATAAGCCAGTTTGGTGAAATATTAGCAATTGATATTACTCTTGCTGCAGAAACCTGCATGATATAGAAAAACAATATAATAATTAATTCTGTTATCTTTCTTTTCATAATAAATTGTCCTAAACACTTATTCTTTAAGCTGTGTTATAACCAGAACCTCCTGTAAATTATTAAAATTCACAGCAGGAACAATATATCCTGACTGGGTAAGATTATTAGAATCCAGCTTAACATCCTTAATATACCCAATCAGAATTCCTTGCAGATACCTATCACTAATATTAGAAGTAACTACTTTATCGCCATTTCTGACAACAACATCACTTTTAAAATGTGATACGCGTATCATGCCTGTATCCATCAGTTCAACATCTCCCTGAACAATACATGTTTCATTAGTATCTATAAGCATTCCACTTACATTGCTGTTATTCTCTGTAATTGTCTTAACAATAGAATAATTACTTCCTGTTTCAGAAATAATTCCTACCAGCCCTCCGCTGGCAATAACATTCATATTAACTTTAAGACCATCGTCAGTTCCTTTGTCAATCTTGAATGACGAATGCCAGTTATCTGTAGTAACTTCAATAACCCTGGCTCCAACTTTCGAATAACCTGCATACTGCTGGTCTAGCTCATATAAATCACGAAGTCTGTTAAGTTCATAAGAATCCTGTTTTAACTGGTTATTCTCTTCTGTAAGATCATCAACCTGACTCTGAAGCTTCTTATTCTCATCAAGAACAACTGATATCTCCTGAAGTGTCTGGTATTTATCATAAACCCAGAATCCAATATTGTTCATACCCTTCTGTACCGGAACTACAACCATTGAAACGCACTTTTTAAGAGGCTTGGTAAGCGTATCTGTAAAAAAGCTCGTACCAATAAAGAAACAGCACAAAACCGTAAGTGCAATGAGAATATTCTTCGAAGTCATAAGTGAAGAAATATTCTTTCTCATCTTAAAACCTGCCCTTTAATCAAAATTTTTCTCTGTAGGAGTATATGCAACCTTAGCAAATTCCGGATTAGATACAACTCCCATAAGACCTCTTACAACACTCTCTGCAGGATGTTCAACAATATTGACATTAAGATTAGTTTCATCTTTGATAAACTTTTCAAGATTGTTAATCTGTGCAGTTCCTCCTGTAAAGTAAACACCATCCTTGATTATATCAGCTGCAAGTTCTGGTGGTGTTCTCTCAAGTATAACCTTAATAGCATCCATAATAGAATGTAATGAATCAATTATAGCCTGATATATAACATCGGAAGAAATATCAACACTTACAGGAAGACCTGATAAAACATTTCTTCCAAAGCCAGGTGCAAAACTCTCTGCTACTGGAACAGCACTTCCTAACTCTTTCTTTAAATTTTCCGCAGTTTTACTTCCTATAACAAGATTATAAGCCTTTCTTACATTACTTATAATACAGTCATCAAGCTTATTACCACCAATCTTAACAGCCTTGCTTATAACAATTCCGCCTAAAGAAAGAACTGAAATCTCAGTTGTCTCTGCTCCGATATTAACAATCATAATACCCTTAGACTTAGTTACATCAAGGCCTGCACCTATAGCGTCTGCAACAGGTTTATCAACTACATAAACATTCTTTGCCTTTACTTTTGAATCAACAACTAATTCATAAAAAGCTCTCTTCTCTACTTCTGTTACATCTGTTGGTACAGCAATATAGAAATCTGATCCGGTAATCTTCTTTCCTTCATTAATCTTATTAAAGAAGTTAAAAAGAAGTGTCTGCATATTCTCAATATCAGCTATCACACCAAACTTAACCGGGAAAGAAACCTCAATATGCTCTGGAGCTTTCTCATACATTTCATATGCTTCATCTCCAAAAGCTAAAATCTCTGTTTTATTAGCTATAGCTATAATATTCTTTTCATTAAGTATCTTATCCTTATCACTGCAGCACATTTTAAAATTACTTGTGCCTATATCAATTCCGTATGCATTACCCATGTCTTAATTCCTTTCTTAATTGTTAATTAATGTATTGCATTTGTTTAAAGCTGAAATAAGAATTATCTCCTATAACAATATGATCTAACAGCTCAACGCCAATAATTCTGCCGGCTTCCATAATATTCTTAGTAACCTTCATATCCTCTCTGCTAGGAGATGGATTGCCTGATGGATGATTATGCAGGATAACTATCGAAGCTGCCCTGCTGTCAAGTGCCTCCTTAAATATTTCCCTTACAGAAACCATTGAACCAGTAGAAGTTCCAACAGACATCACCTTATCTCTAATAAGGCGGCACCTGTTATCAAGCATTACAAGAACCAGATGTTCTCTCTTTAGATGTCTCATATCTTCCATATAATATTCTGCAATAGTTTCAGCATTCGAAAAGTCAAGTCTTTCTCTAGCCTTCTGCTTTGCAATTCTTCTTGAAAGTTCAAGAATGCAGCATATCTGGACAGCCTTTGCCTTTCCTATACCCTTAATCTGCATAAGTTCTGAAACGGACATACCATAAAGACCGTTAAGATTGCCGGCATTCTCCAGTAACTTCTCTGCAAGCTGGATAGAACTTAAACCATTGGTTCCTGTTCTTATAATCGCTGCCAGAAGTTCAGCATTATCAAGTGATGATGCACCATACTCAAGACATTTTTCGTAAGGAAGCAGTTTTTTTCCTCCACACCTGTTATTATATTCTCATAGACCATAAATTAAACAGCAGTCAGATTAAATAAATCTGTAAATAATAATTGCGAGTATAACTCCTATTATACTGGCAATAGTAATCTTAATCTGGAGTGCAAATGTTATTACAAGTACTCCCAGATTTAATACCAGCGGATTGTCAAGCCCGAAACTCTGTCCATAAGACAGCCAGCTAAGTGCATGCACACTGGCAGTAAGTTCTGCAATAAGACCGCCAAGCACAATGCCTATCAGAATGAATAGCCATAAAAGCCAGCCGTTCTTATATTTAGAAATATTACTCATAGATTTTCATCCTTTAACCATAAATTGGAGTACGGAAAAATCCATACTCCAATATATTATAACACAAATATTAATTCAATCAAAGCTTTATAAGGTCTTTTTCAAACATTTTCTGAACACTCATCATAATTCCAAGTTTGGCATGATACCATGTAAGTCCCCCCTGGAAGAATACCGAATAAGGTTCTTTTAACGGACCATCAGCAGAAAGCTCTATTGATGAGCCTTGAACGAAGGCTCCAGCAGCCATTATAACGTCTGAATCGTATCCTGGCATCGGCCATGGTTCTGGTGTAACAAAGCTGTCAACAGGTGCTGCAGCCTGAATTCCTTTACAGAAAGCAAGAAGCCCGTCTGCACTTCCAAGTTCAACTGCCTGAATAATATCATATCTTGGCTCACTTCCATCAGGTCTTACTACAAAACCTGCCTTTTCGTATACATTTGCAGCAAATATAGCACCTTTAAGCGCACCTGCAACAACTACAGGTGATAAGAAAAGTCCCTGATAAAAGCTCTGGTTTACGCCAAGTGTTGCACCGACTTCTTTTCCAAGCCCCGGTGAAGATAATCTGTAAGCTGCCTGTTCAACACATTCTTTCTTTCCTGCGATATAGCCGCCGCATGGAGCAAGTCCGCCACCAGGATTCTTTATAAGTGAACCGACTATCATATCAGCGCCAACCTCTGAAGGCTCAATTCTTTCAACAAATTCACCGTAGCAGTTATCAACCATGCATATAACATCTGGCTTGATACTTTTGATAAAACTTATAAGCTCGCCAATTCTTTCAACTGAAAGTGTTGGTCTTGAAGCATATCCCTTGGAACGCTGGATTGTTACAAGCTTTGTTCTTTCATTGATTGCATTCTTAATACCCTCATAATCAAAACCACCATCTGGCAGCAGGTCAACCTGTGCGTATGTAATTCCATATTCTGCAAGGCTTCCCTTAGAAGGTCTGATACCGATAATCTCATCCATTGTATCATACGGCTTCCCAACCGGTGATAAAAGCTCATCACCTGGTCTTAAGTTAGATGATAAAGCTACATTTAACGCATGAGTTCCGCAGATAATCTGTGGTCTTACAAGTGCATCCTCTGTCTTAAATATATCTGAATATATTTTCTCAAGAGTATCTCTACCGTCATCATTATAACCATAACCTGTTGTTCCTGATAAATGCATTTCGGCAACCTTTTCATCCTGCATCGCCTTTATAACCTTCATCTGGTTATATTCTGCATTCTTATCTATCTCTTCAAATCTGTCATGAAGCGACTTAATTATATTGTCGCAATAATCATACACCTCATCACAGATTCCCATATTTTTATACATTTCTCTCATAATTAAATAATTTCCTTTTCTTTTAGTTGTTCAAGCATATACGAAAGTGCATCTTCTCTTCGTATCTGGGAAAAATCCACCCATGTAACTGATGGTTCTCTTCTAAACCATGTAAGCTGTCTTTTTGCAAAATGTCTTGTATCCTGCTTAATCATCTCTCTAAGACCTGCCTCGTCACATCTGCCCTCAAGATAATCGAACACCTCTTTATATCCGATTCCCTGCATGGCAACATCGTCCTTTACAAGCCCCATGTCCGACAAATGTTTTACCTCATCAAGCAGTCCGTTGTCAAACATTATATCAACACGCCTGTTTATTCTGTCGTATAAAATTTCTCTTTTATCATTAAGAACAAAATAACAAAAATTATAAGGCGACTCTTTAGCTCTCTGCTCATTATTATGCTCTGATATCTTTCTGCCTGTCGTCTTATAAAATTCAAGTGCACGAATAACTCTTTTGACATTATTAGCATGAATTGCCTCTGCAGATTCAGGGTCAGCTTCCTTTAACATATCATGAAGCACCTCTGCACCCTTAGTATCAGCAATCCCCTGAAGATAATCTCTATATTCATAGTCACTTTCATCATCTTCAAATGTAGAATCATATAAAAGTGCCTGTATATAAAATCCGGTTCCGCCAACAACTACAGGAATATGACCGTTCTCACGGATTTTTTGTATTGCATTTGTTGCCATAGACTTAAATCTTGCCACATCAAAGCCCTCTGAAGGCTCAATCTCATCAACAAGATAATGCTTAACCCCCTGCATCTCTTCTTTTGTTATCTTGGCAGTTCCGATATCCATATATCTGTATACCTGCATGGAATCGGCGCTTATTATCTCACCATTTACCGCCTTTGCAAGTGCAATGGAAAGTTCAGTCTTTCCAACTGCTGTCGGACCTGTAAGTATTATTAAAGGTTCTTTCTTCATATCAGCCTCTATACTATTCGTTTAAATTTCTTTTCTATCTCATATCTGCTCATCATAATTAGTGTTGGTCTGCCATGCGGACAGTTATACGGATTCTCTGCCTTCATAAGCTCGTCCATCAGTTCAAATGCCTCATTAAATGACAGTCTGTTATTGCCCTTTACAGCCGCTTTACATGACATGCTTGCAACCTTTTCAGTAATAATATCAGGATCTTTGCTGGCACTTTCTTCAGAAAGTCCATCCAGAACATCAATAAGGAGCTGTTTGTAATCCATCTTAGGAAGTCCTGCTGGAATTCCTGTAACCTTATATTCATTGCCGCCAAACTCTTCAATCTCATACCCTAATCTTTTAAATATATACTGATTAGTCTTGTATATTTCTTCCTCATGCATATTAAGCGACAATACAATCGGTGGAAGAATCATCTGAGTTCCAATCGTCTTATTATGAAGCTTGTTCATCGTTCTTTCATAAAGCACTTTCTCATGCGCCGCATGCTGATCCATCATATAGAACTTATCTTCGAATTCAATAAGCCAGTAAGTATCAAACAGTTGCCCTATGATTCTGTATTTGTTACGGCTGTTCTCATCAAGAAGCTTATTCTCAAAAAGGTTCATCTGCTTTGGTGGTTCAGATTTTGTCACAGCTTCATATCTTACTTTATCTTCTTTAACTATCTGCAAAGAACCCTTAATTTCAAATGGCTCCGGAAGTCTTTTCGGCTTAATTTCTGCTTTTGCAGACTCTGCAGATTTTGTCTCTGTCTTACATGGCATACTATCCGAAACATTCTTCTCTGGCAGCTTAACATCCGGCATAACATTTCTTACAACAGGTGCTTCCTGCATTTTAACTGCAACAGGATCAGGCACAGAAACTTCTGCAATAAGTTCTTTTGAATTAAGAGCTTTTAAACATGTATCATATACAAAATTATATATATATTCATTGTTCGAGAATCGCAGTTCCATCTTGGTTGGATGTACATTTACATCAATAATTGCAGGATTAATCTTAAAATGTATCGCACTGAACGGATAATTATGTGGCATTATAAAGCCCTTATAGGCATCCTCTATAGCCTTAGTTATAATACTGCTCTTGATATATCTGCCGTTGATATAATAATTCTCATATGTCCTGTTTCCGCGGACAACCATAGGCTTGCCAATAAAACCAGAAGCCTCAATATCCTGCGACTTGCCGCTGATTTCATACAGATTATTAGTTATATCCCTGCCATACACATTATATATTATATCTTTAAGATTCATATTACCCGATGTATGCAGCTTATTCTGGTTATTACTTATAAACCTGAACGAAATATCAGGATGCGAAAGTGCCAGATATTCCACAAGCGAACCAATATATCCTCCCTCGGTAGTCGCTGTCTTTAAGAACTTTCTTCTAACAGGAGTATTATAGAAAAGATTTCTTACAATAAATGTAGTTCCCTCCGGAGCGCCTATTTCTGCCACTTCACCTGGTACTCCGCCATCAATTGTATAACGCACACCACTCAGACTGTCAGCAGTCTTGGTAATAAGTTCAACCTGTGATACAGCAGCTATACTCGCTAGTGCCTCACCTCTGAAGCCCAGAGACGAAACAGCCATAAGATCTTCAATTGATTTAATTTTACTTGTTGCATGTCTTTTAAATGCTATCTCAATCTCATCTTTATTGATACCACTTCCATTATCAGTAACCCTGATAAATGAAATTCCACCTTCCTTTATCTCAACTGTAATCGCAGTTGCTCCGGCATCTATAGCATTTTCAACAAGTTCTTTAACTACAGAAGAAGGTCTTTCGACGACCTCTCCTGCAGCAATCTTATTAATCGTATTCTGGTCTAAAAGTGTTATTGACATACAATCCTCCCTGTTTTACCAGCGGTTCTTAGCTTTTCCCTGCAGCTTATAAAGCGTATTCAGTGCATCAATAGGTGTCATATTGCTTATATCAAGATTCATTATATCAGTCACTATATCATCATCCTTAACAGTATCAAAAAGAGACATCTGCTTGACTTCAAGGTCATTAACCTTTCTGTACTTGTCATTCATCTTGTCAAGTTTCTTTGAATACTGTGCAATATCCTTAGCTTTCTGTGATATATCAGCATCACTTAAGTCCACAACAAGCTCCTTAGCCCTGTTAAGAACCACATCAGGAACTCCTGCAAGCTTGGCAACCTGAATACCATAACTCTTATCAGCACCGCCCTTTACAATCTTTCTTAAAAAGACGATATCATCACCATTCTCCTTGACAGCAATACAGTAATTATTAACTCCGTCAAGAGTTCCCTCTAACTCAGTAAGTTCATGATAATGTGTTGCAAAAAGTGTCTTGGCTCCTAAGTATTTAGTATTGGCAATATACTCAACAACAGCCCATGCAATACTTAATCCGTCAAATGTGCTTGTCCCTCTTCCTATTTCATCAAGAATTATAAGACTCTTAGGAGTTGCATTTCTTAAGATATTGGCAACCTCTGTCATCTCGACCATGAAAGTTGACTGACCGGAAGCTAAGTCATCAGATGCTCCGACTCGTGTAAATATACGGTCAACAATACATATATTTGCTGAATCAGCTGGAACGAAAGAGCCTGTCTGTGCCATAAGCACAATAAGTGCCGTCTGTCTCATATATGTAGATTTACCAGCCATATTAGGACCTGTAATAATTGAAATTCTGTTCATTCCATTGTCAAGATAAGTATCATTGGCAATGAACATATCATTAGAAATCATCTTCTCAACTACAGGGTGTCTGCCGTTCTTAATATCTATAATACCTTTTTCATTAATCTTAGGTCTTACGAAATTATTCTGTGTTGCAACAACAGAAAGTGAAGCATACACATCAATCATTGCAACGGCCTTGGCAGTGTTCTGTATTCTTACAACCTCTGCCGCTATGCGCTCCCTGACTTCACAGAATAAATCATATTCAAGTGAGTACAGCTTATCCTCTGCGCCAAGAATAATATCTTCAAGATGCTTTAACTCATCTGTAGT
>UMIR01007409.1_pt1 | contig 12238 bp, 9 predicted proteins | sample 1965841 | NCBI WGS metagenome assembly UMIR01 (sample SAMEA4836130, study PRJEB28245) | human gut metagenome | biome: gut microbiome; material: fecal sample | place: Denmark | collected 2008 | reverse complement strand
CCGTTTACGGCGGTTCGCTATCGGCATCGAATGCCAAGAAGATAGTCAAGGTGCAGCAACTGGCTTTAAAGAACGGTGCTCCGATCATTGCACTGAACGATTCGGGCGGTGCACGTATCCAGGAGGGAATCGAAAGCCTGTCGGGTTACGCTGACATCTTCTACCAGAATACGATGGCAAGCGGGGTGATTCCCCAGATCTCGGCCATTCTGGGTCCTTGTGCCGGAGGCGCCTGCTACTCTCCCGCACTGACGGATTTCATCTTTATGGTGAAAGAGAAAAGCCACATGTTCGTTACCGGGCCGGACGTCGTGAAAACGGTGATCCACGAAGAAGTCAGCAAAGAAGAGCTGGGCGGCGCCATGACACACAGCAGCAAGAGCGGTGTGACACACTTCATGGCCAATACCGAAGAAGAGCTGTTGATGTCGATCCGCGAGCTCCTCTCATTCCTCCCGCAAAACAACATGGACGAGGCACGCAAGCAGAATTGCACCGACGACGTCAACCGTGAAGACGCCTCACTGAACAGCATTGTCCCTGCCGACCCCAACGTACCGTATGACATGAAGGAGATCATCGAAAGAGTAGTCGATGGAGGCTATTTCTTTGAGGTGATGCAGAACTTTGCCAAGAACATTATTATCGGTTTTGCACGCATGGGCGGACGCTCGGTAGGCATCGTAGCTAACCAACCGGCTTATCTGGCCGGAGTGCTCGACATCGACGCCAGCGATAAAGCAAGCCGCTTCATCCGCTTCTGCGACTGCTTCAACATTCCGCTGATTACATTCGAAGACGTACCGGGTTTCCTGCCGGGTTACACCCAAGAGAACAACGGCATCATCCGCCACGGAGCCAAAATTGTGTATGCTTTTGCTGAAGCAACAGTACCCAAGCTGACCGTAATCACCCGGAAGGCTTACGGCGGTGCTTACATCGTAATGAACTCCAAACAGACGGGAGCAGACGTGAACTTTGCCTATCCGAGTGCAGAGATCGCTGTAATGGGTGCCGAAGGTGCGGTGAACATTCTGTTCCGCAAGGCGGACGCAGAGACGAAAGCCCAAGAGCTGAATGCCTACAAAGAGAAGTTTGCCACCCCCTATCAGGCTGCCGAACTGGGATTCATTGACGAAATCATCCTGCCGAAGCAGACCCGCAAACGCCTGATACAGGCATTGGAGATGACGGAGAACAAGATGCAGACCAATCCGCCCAAGAAGCACGGAAACATGCCGCTTTAAACAGCTGGCGGATGGAGTAATCATAAGAGAGAGGAGGGTGAATACCAGTTTCAACACCTCCTCTCTCTTTTTAGCCTGACTACTTTAAAAAAACGCTTTCACTTATCGCTGCCGCATCTCGTTTACAAATTCATCCGTTGTATACACCTTTTCCGCCAACAACGTGAAGTTGATAAACGCTGCCGTATCGGCATCCATCCCCGGAAGCTTGGCAGAAGCCGTAGCATCAAACACCACCGCTGCCTCAAATCCCCGTTCCTGCAACTCGCGCAAATGGGATTCTGCACAGAGATTGCCGGACATGCCGCACACCACTACTTTATTGACCCCGCGCTTACGGAGTTGCAGAATCAAATCATTGTTTTCCGGACCGTAAAGTTTGTGCGGAGCTGTAACGATGATGTTCGTGCCTTCGTTGATATAAGGCTTGTAGAGATCCAGCCAGTCGGCACCCGAACCTTCAAATCCCTCACCGGTCAGTTGTCCCCGGCGCTCAAACATACCCGTGTCATGCATCAGTTTCTCGATAGGCCCCTCAAAAAGCCATTGGTGATCGTGTTTGTAATAATAATGTGGAGAGATGAATACCAGCATACCTTTCGCTGCCGCTACCTCAAAGATGCGGCGGAGGTTCTCTACCGTACCGTTCTTCTGTATATTCTCTCCAAAAGCTCCCCAACCTAAACCGTTCTCACTCAGGAAATCGTTTTGTGGGTCTGTCATTACAATCGCTGTATGTTCGTCAATAACGAACGGGGTATTGATACCTTCCATAATCTTTTTCTGTTTTTAGATGTTTATATTCTTTTTCAACCCGGGTGCTGCCATATCGGGCAGCCTCCGTTTTTTTCGACTTTGCAAAGGTCGGTATTCGGTACGGTACGGGAAATGGCCATTCAACCGGATAATTTGGCAATTCTTCCCGATTACACAAAAACATCTATTTTCATCCCGGAAAGGGACCGATATAGGAAGGAAGCCGAAGCAGAAACACCTATTTATATATAAAACACTTATGTTATAAACCATTAGACAGTAACTCCCGAGAGTTCTTTTTTGTATTCGGGAATAATTGCCTATTCAATATGTGATATCGCTATTTCCCGTGAACTAAAAGCCGCCTATCTTTGCAACATCAGATTGAGACAACTAAAAGAAGACCCAAAACGTTATGAAAAAGAATTTATTAATTTTAGTCGCACTGCTGACATCGGCAACGATATCGGCACAGAACGGAGGAACCATTATGAAGAAGTATGAGAACCAACTACCGCAAGCCGGCAGAGGAAACGTGCATGTTGCCTACCAAGGCAAAGCCATCGACCAAATGATTTACGATTTTATGGAAGAACAGGGAATACCGGGCATGACACTTGCCATCGTACAGGCACCATATATTCCGCGTGTAGCAGGCTACGGAGTGACGGATCTTGAAAAAGGAAACCTTGCCGCTGCCAAGACTCTTTGGCCCATCGGTCCCATCTCACAAGGATATGCAGCCGTGGCAGTGATGCAGCTCTACGAAAAAGGAAAACTAGACCTGAACGACCCGATCGGCAAGTACCTGAAAGATATACCCGAAAACTGGAAACCGATCAGTATCCTTCAGTTGATGCAGCACAGTTCGGGCATTGCGGACTATCGTAATGAAAAGGGATTCGATGTATCGGCCGATTATCGCCCGGAACAACTGATCGAAACGGTAGCCGCCATTCCGCTCGCCTTCGAACCGGGGACAGACGTGAAACAGAGCGCCACAAACTTTCTGCTACTGACTTCTATCATCGAAAAGGCCGGCAAGATGCCGTATCACGACTTTGTGAAAAAGTATCAGATCGACTACCTGGGACTGAAACAGACATTCTTCGGCGAAGACCTGGCGAAAGTAAAACAGGAGGACGTGACCCTCACCGGCAACGTGCATCAGACATTCAAAAAAGATAAAGACTACATCAATCCCTCGGAAACGACTACCGGATATGTGGAAAAAGAGGGTCGCCTTGTCGCCGCACCGGCTATCAGCCCGACGGCACTGAAAGGATTCTCCGACATCTGGGCATCAGCCGAGAATGTGAGCCACTGGGACATCGGACTGGCGGGAAGTGCATTGATCGAAAAGCCCGAAAACCGTGACATGGTGTACAAGCCAACCCGGCTGGCCAACGGCAAGGTAGTACCTGCCATGGCAGGATGGCAGTTCTATAATCACAACGGCCTGATGGACATCAAAGGCAACGTATCGGGCCATTCGGCTTTCCTGAGTCGATTTACGGACGCCTCGGAACTAGTGTGCGTTACCCTACTGGCCAATAAAGAGGGGGTAGACCTGACAAATCTGGGACGCCGTATCGCAGCCGCTTTCGACAGTGATAAGATGGGTACGGGAGCCAACGACAACCTGCTCTATACTTATGAAAGCCAGTTCAGCGTGCCCGAAACCATGACGCGCATCGAGCAGACCCTCCACACGATGGGCGTTCCCGTCTTTGCCAAGTTCGATCACGGGAAAAACGCCGAAGAAGTGGGATTACAACTCCTCCCCAACCAGGTCATCGTTTTCGGTTCACCGAAAGTTGGCACAAAACTGATGCAGGACAACCCGAGTATCTCGATCGAACTGCCGCTGAAGATCTCCGTTTGGGAGGACAAGAACGGAAGCGTATGGGCCACTTTCCCACAGATGAGGACGATGGCGGCCGAATACGGGCTGGAAGCCGAACCGGTAATCGGAAAGATGCAAGAACTACTGGAGAAAATCGTAATTAAAGGGGCAAGCGTATACTAACTTCCTGCTGTAGGGATAAACGCTTTTCCTATAGGCATCACTTTTAAAGAAAGAAAAACGATACAAGGGGCTATCCGACTTTTGGGATAACCCCTTGTACTATCGTCTATTTCGGTAAAAAGCCTTATCTTACCATTGCAAAAAACTGAATAGCAATGGCCAAGATAGTATTTAAAGAGTTAACTTCCAATCAAAATGTACCTTTTCCGGCTCGTTTATCAGAAGAGTCACCTTCATACATATGAAAAAGGATCATATGAAAAACGGCCAATTGAAACCCACCTATAAATACAGATTACTACAGAGAAGCAGTTCGTTACAAATCCGGAAACTTATAGGCAAGCCGGAGATACGGCAACTTTTATTCCTTTTTTGAAAGATTTTCAAGAGATTTATCATAGACAATCCCTTATACAGTAGTAATTCATGCCGTTCTGGTCAGCATCATACATCAGGCTATACGCATTGGTCTCTTCGAAGAGCCGTTGTGGAAATATAAAAACAAAAAAGAATTGTTATATTTATAAATGAAATTTAATGTAGAACCTGATATAACTGATAGGGAGAATAGAAAGAAAATAGGAATTGTCAGGATGGAAGAATGGAAAAATTTAACAGAGAGTAAATGCAGTGAATTAAGGGGAAGGACTTCGAGTGGATATTCCACAGCCATAGACCATAGACAAAATATATTGCAAAACCAACAACTTAAAATCGCAACAAATAACTATTTTTGTACCACTATTACAAAAGTTCATGCTGAATACAGAAAATATACAATCACTCATTGATAGTGGAGAGGGCTACAATGTGGAATTTAAGGTTCGTGTTCCTTCTAAAGTTCGCGAGCTGACAGAAGAAATATGTGCTTTCGCCAATGCAGATGGAGGATATTTGCTTATTGGTGTGGATGACAATGGGCAAGTCGTAGGTACAAATTTAGAAAACGACAAGCGTTCCGCCATTCAAGGCTCTATTAGCGAAATATCTCCGGCACTTCATTGCGAATTGTGTCCGGTAAGCATAGAAGATAAAACAGTTTGGGTGATTGATGTTCCGTCCGGCAAGGATAAACCTTATATATTTTCCGGTTCTATCTATGTACGTGAGGGAGCAAACTCACAGAAACTCCGCACAGTCGAAGAAATGCGCAGTTTCTTTCAGGAGTGTAACAAAATCTTTTTCGACCATATTCCCTGCTATTGGTTCAATATCTACACGGATGCAGATGAACAGATGATAAAGGATTTCCGAACAGAAGCCAAACTAAGTCCGTCCACACCCGGCAAACAAATATTTGAGAACTTGGAATTATTTACTGAAAATGGAACGGCAAAGAACGGTGCAGCAATGTTCTTCGGCAAACAACCTGAACGGAAGTTTCCACACGCTGTCACAAGATGTGTTCTCTTCAAGGGAACAAACAAAGTCTATATTATAGATGATAAAACATTCGGAGGTTCACTATACCAGCAATATTTATATGCTATGGCTTGGCTGGAAAGTAAACTGCAAGTAGCCTATAAAATAGAGGGAGCAGGACCGAGAGAGGAAATTTGGGAAATACCTCTAACCGTATTTAAAGAAGCCATTATAAACGCCCTGTCACATCGTGACTATTATGAACAAGGCGCAAGTATTATGATAGAAATGTTTGATGACAGAGTAGAAGTCTCCAATCCCGGAGGACTTTTGCCCGTTGTAGCTAAAGATTTCGGACATAAAAGCATGACACGTAATCCGTTAATTTTCGGTTTATTTACCCGTATGCACTTGGTTGAAAGAGTTGCATCCGGCATTCCTCGTATGCGGGAAGCTATGCGGAAAGCTAATCTGCCCGAACCAGAATTTCATACGGAAGGGATGTTTACAGCAGTATTCAAAAGGGGTATCAGTATCAATCATGATACCGTAAATGATACCGTAAATGATACTGTAAATTCCAAAGAGCAGGAGGTTCTAAACATCATCAAGCAATATCCGGGACTTAATTCGTCTAAGATAGCAGAATTAATAGGGAAAAGTGTACCTACTGCTAAACGCTATTTAAATTCTTTGGTTAGATTGGAATTAATAGAATTCAAAGGTGCTCAAAGAAATGGTGGATATTATTGGAACAACAAAAATAATGAAACATCAGGTAAAAATTAATCTTTATAAATTCGTACTATGAGGAATATCAATATTCTATCTATCATAGAAGCTTATCGAAAACTAAGTAATACTCTATTCCAAAAACTTATGAATAGTTACGGAATAACTAGTGGAATAAAGAATTACGAACTTAATGGTATAGAATCCTTTGTGGATGAATTGCTACAAGCAAATAATAACATTTCTATTGTTAACAGATATTATTTAGGTTATTCAATACCACAAATTGGAAAAGAATTTGACTTACTAAGGTTTGGCCATAACTATATTATCAATATAGAAATTAAAACAGAGAGTTCAATAGAGAAGATATTAAAACAACAACAAAAGAATAAATACTACCTCAGTTTTTTGGATAAGCCACTTCATATTTATACCTTCATTTCAAATGAAAATAAACTGTATAAACTTGTGATCAGAAATAATGGGGATGAAATAGAAGAAATAACCTTTAATGAATTATGCAATATATTGATGTCTCAAGAAGTAGTGACATTTAATAATATCGATGATTTATTTAATCCATCTGATTATTTAGTTTCTCCTTTCAATTCTCCGGAAAAATTTATGTCAGAGGGCTATTTCCTGACAGTTCAGCAGGAACAAATATATAAGGAAATTCAAACAAAGTTATCTGACACCGCAACAAATTTCATAGCCTTAACAGGGGGCGCAGGAACAGGTAAAACATTATTAACTTATCACATAGCTAAAGAAACTATCCAGAGAGGTAAAAAAGTACTCATTCTACATTGTGCCCCACTAAATAGTGGCCACCAAATTTTAATGGACGAATATAATTGGAGTATATATATGCCTAAGTATGCTCCCAATACGATAGATTTCGACTTAATCATAATTGATGAAGCTCAACGAATGTATCCATATCAATTTGATAAATATATAAAAGAAGTACGTACTCTCAATAAAAAGTGTATCTTCTCATACGATGAAAAACAATATTTACGTGACAATGAGAAACAATATCATACCAAAGAAAGGATTGAAAAAGAATTATTATGCACTCCCTATAAGCTAACAGATAAAATTAGAACAAATAAAGAAATTGCATATTTTATAAGACAACTTTTCAATATCAAAAAGAATATACCCAATATAGACTATACCAATATTGAGCTTATATATTGTAAAGATTGTTACTCAGCAAAGTTATTATTGCAAGAATTATTGGAAAGAGGTTGGAAAACACCTAATTATACCCCAGGAACACGCTCTTTTTTCCACTATGAAGCATATTTATCTAATGATACAGAAAGCGCACATTCTGTAGTTGGTCAAGAATTCAATAATGTTGTAGTAGTCATAGACGAATCTTTCAAGTACAACTCCCAAGGAGATCTAATTGCTGATAATACTTATTATTCACAAAGACAAATGTTATATCAAATAATCACTAGAACTAGGAAAAAATTGCATATCGTAATAATTAACAATGAAGTCATGTTAAATAGATGCATAGACATACTAAGTAAATAGTTTTACCAATAAGCAATCTCAACCAAAGAAATATAAAGAAACACACTATCTTTACATTTAGAAATCGTACCCAAGATACAAACTGGTGTCAAATGGTTGCTAAGCTGTGAAAACCTTATTCAAGGGACTAACATCATAACGAAGATATAACTTATTGAAAAGTAGTGCTATGCAAACCAACTTTCGATTACCAAAAATTATTTATAAAATATTTGGAGGAAACACACGGGAAAAGTCACAAGCGGCTATAGAACAACGCAGCATGACTTCTCCCGTATTTTTTTACTATACTCAGGCATGCAAAACAGGTTTCATTCTTTTGAGTAGGTTTGTTTATCCGAAAAGATAATATTTTTGTCTTCCGGGAACAATCGTCGAGGAATAAAACAACCGACATTTTGCGTTCAGTGAATATCTGATACGGAACAGGCGGACTGAAACGGACCTCCGGAGGGTATGTACCCCACCTGGAATCCGCATCAGTCCGCCTGTTCTACATTTATCTGTATATCCGTATTCTTAACTCGCTATTGCGAGAAACGGAATGACCGTCATTATCCTTTTTCTTTCAGGATCACATCGTGTGCACCACCCTCTACGATACTTGTGGATGAAACCAGCGTGATCTTGGCATTTTGTTGCAAATCGGGAATGGTAACAGCACCGCAACTGCACATCGTAGCCTTGATCTTACTCAGAGTGGCCGCCAGGTTGTCTTTCATCTTGCCGGCATAAGGCACGTAACTGTCTACACCTTCTTCAAACTTAAGCGATTCAGTTCCACCCATATCGTAACGTTGCCAGTTCTGGGCACGATTTGAACCTTCGCCCCAATACTCTTTCACGTAGTTGTTCTTGATGCAGAGCTTCTTGGTAGGCGATTCGTCAAAACGTGCGAAATAACGACCCATCATCAGGAAATCGGCTCCCATGGCAAGGGCAAGCACCATGTGATAGTCGTGCACCAATCCGCCATCACTACAAATAGGTACATAAATACCCGTCCGTGCCTGATATTCGTCGCGGGCACGAGCCACATCTTGCAGGGCAGTCGCCTGTCCGCGTCCGATACCTTTCTGCTCACGGGTGATACAGATAGATCCACCTCCGATACCCACCTTCACAAAGTCGGCACCAGCCTCTGCCAGATAGAGGAAACCTTCTTTATCTACCACATTGCCGGCACCTACCAGCACTTTATCTCCATATTGTTGTTTGATCCATTGCAGGGTCTCATACTGCCATTCCGAATAACCATCCGAAGAATCGATACAGAGCACATCTACTCCGGCTTCTACCAAGGCAGGGACACGCTCCTGATAGTCACGGGTATTGATACCGGCACCTACCAACAATTTCTTGTCGGGACTCGACACCTCGTTCGGATTCTCCTTGTGGCTGTCGTAGTCCTTGCGGAAAACAAAGTAAGCCAGACGTCCTTCTTTGTCGATAATAGGAAGTGTATTGAGTTTATGATCCCAGATAATCTGGTTGGCCTCGCTCAGTGTCAATCCCACTTCACCCACAATCAGCTTCTCAAAAGGAGTCATGAAGTCTTTGATCTTTTTATCCAGCGGGTCTCTGGAGATACGATAGTCACGGCTGGTTACCAATCCCAGAAGATGTCCGTTTGGCGAACCGTCATCCGTTATTCCGATAGTAGAGTGACCGGTCTGGCGCAACAGGCGGAGTACGTCTTCCAACGTATGTTCCGGCGTCAGATTCGAATCACTGGTCACAAAACCGGCTTTAAATTTCTTCACTTTCCGCACCATTTCCGCCTGACTGGCGATGGGTTGCGAACCGAAGATAAACGAGAGTCCTCCGTTACGCGCCAACTCGATGGCCAGTTCGGGACCGGAAACCGATTGCATGATTGCCGAAACGAAAGGGATGTTCAATTCGATTGCTGCTTGTGTGCCTGCCGCATGTTTCACCAGCGGGGTGCGCAAAGAGACATTGGAGGGTACACACTGTTTGGTGGTAAGACCGGGAATAAGTAGATATTCACCGAAAGTTCTTGAAACTTCTTCTACGTAAACTGCCATAAGATAAGTTATTTTTTGGCATGCAAAATTACATCTTTCTTTTTAATTATGTGACTGGGGAAGGGAGATTTTTTCAATAATCCTCTCAAAAGCTTGTTTTTAATCACATCGGGGCAATAAAGAGGAGACTCACTCCTGAAAGCACGCCATGTAAACCACCTCCTTACAATATCACATTCTCCTGATGTCTGTCCATTCAACTACGGATATTATTGAACACAATCTTCATATCAACCTATTTTTAAAAGTTCCTTGAATCCTTCTACCGACTTATTCGGTTCAAACTCTATCACCCGATAGTCTGCCACAGCATTAAAAGGGTCCTCACCGATTATCTTTTCTACTTCTGCACGGCTCTGAGCACGGCAAAGAATAACTCCCCCCGTCCGGGGCACCTGCGGCCCGGAAGCAAGAAAGATTCCGGCAGCATAATACTTATCCAGATAGCAACAGTGTGCTTCCAGCAATTCGATCACCTTTTCGATAGGTGCTTTATAAGTCAATATTAATACGAACATGGCCCGATTTATTTTAGTTCTCCCGCAAAGGTAACACAAATCGGCCTACGTTAGGCTTTTCTTATAAATTTAATCTGAATCCGGAATATTTCTTTTAAATTAACAGGAAACAACACTACTTGGCAAACACTTTCATACCTCCGGTGTTATACATCAACATACAAAAACAACCGCCTATGTCACAAGAAATGAAAGCATTCCCAGGAATGAAAGCTTCACAGAAACTTAACTTCAACCATTCCGAAGTTATTATCAACAGCGCACCGGACCGGAAGGTTATCTTGGAATCGACTCTGTTAGAGCAGTCATTCGTGGAAAAAGGATGTGGGGAAACCACTCCGCATGCTTGGAAAACAACATCGAAAGAGTCTCTGAAAAGACCCGTGTTTAACGAGATATGGTACACATAATGCCAGCTTGACCTGACAGAAACCTTATCCTGCCAATTCCGCCCTGTACTCCATCGGCGAAACCCCTTCGTGTCGCTTAAAATACCTACCCAGATACGACTGGTCGGGAAAATTCAGCCTGTCTGCTATCTCCTGAATACTGAGATCGGTCGATTGGAGGAGTACCTTTATTTCAAGTGCCGTAAAATCATCAATCACTTTTTTGGCCGAATGACCTGTCAGCGAACGACAGATGCTCGTCAGGTACTTAGTAGAAATACAGAGTTTGCCTGCATAGAAAACGACATCCCGTTGCGAACAGCAATATTCGTGCACCAGAGCAACGAACTTATGAAAAAGTTCGTTCGGACGACTGCCGCCCTCAATCTCTTTATGGGTGAAAAGGCGGTGTACTTTGTCGTATACATCAAGCAGGAAACTTTGCAGGTGATTGCGCGCTATCTGGTTGCGGAAACGATGATCGGTATCGGCATAAATAGCAGACGTAGCATGCAGGAGACCGTTAATGGGGGCGGTAAATTCGGAAGGAAGTGTATAACAGGGCTTCTCTTTTATAAAATGAAAAAAGGAGGGTTCAAAACGGATACAAGCCTCACGAAACATTTCAATATGTGAAGCGAAAAAGGAGACCCGAAAATCATCGCTCTTCTCATCAAGGCTGATAACAGCACCCGGAAGGAGTACAACCTGGGTATTTACCGTTATCTCGTATTTCTTCAGATCGATGGCCATTGTACCACGGCCGGCACGGCAATAAAGGATAATGGCACAATTGAGTTTATGCAAACGGTTGTAAAAGGGAGAAAAATCATCGGTCCCTGCCACAAACGGCTGGTCGAGCGTGAGGGTAAGCGGGTTTCTTTTTTCCATATCATGTTCTTTATTTTGCCTACAAAAATAGGTCTTTTTAGTGAATTAGCCCGCATACTGTTCCGATAATGAACAATACTGGGGCGGATATGAAAAGCAGTCGACAGTGAAAACGCTCTACCTTTGCCACGACAAAATTAAATAGGAATTATGATTGAAAAGGTTAGTAAAGTAAAGCAGGCTATATTATTCGCCTGCTGTTTGGCCGCCACCGGATGCAAGCAAGCACCGCAGGCAACTGTAGAATCGGGATACAAAGTAATAACCCTTGCGCCTACCGACCGGACGCTATCGAGTACGTACTCGGCAACAATACGCGGACGCCAAGACATCGAAATCTATCCGCAAGTGAGCGGTACACTGACACAGGTGTGTGTCAGCGAAGGAGAACGGGTAAAACGGGGACAGTCGTTGTTCATCATCGACCAAGTGCCTTACGAAGCTGCCCTGCAGACAGCATTGGCAAACGTGGAAGCAGCCAAAGCCTCACTGGCTACAGCACAACTGACGTATGACAGCAAACAGGAATTATATAAGCAGAATGTGGTTTCGGCCTTCGACCTGAGTACGGCCAAAAACTCTCTTTTGGCAGCACAAGCGCAATTGGCACAGATGAAGGCTCAGGAGGTGAACGCCCGGAACAACTTATCGTACACATTGGTAAAAAGTCCGGCGGACGGAGTGGTGGGAACACTGCCCTATCGGGTAG
>UMIR01015353.1_pt1 | contig 13323 bp, 9 predicted proteins | sample 1965841 | NCBI WGS metagenome assembly UMIR01 (sample SAMEA4836130, study PRJEB28245) | human gut metagenome | biome: gut microbiome; material: fecal sample | place: Denmark | collected 2008 | reverse complement strand
CCGCTCCAACCGGGGCGTCACCCTGACGCCGGAGGGCGAGATGCTCTACTCCCGCATCGCCTCGGCGGCGGTGCAGATACAGGACGCGGAGGAAGAGCTGAGCGCCAGCGCCACCCTCGAGCATGGCTCCATCAGCATCAGCGCGACGGAGACGGCGCTGAACATCTATCTGGCCGAGAAGCTGCGGACGTTCCACACCGAGTATCCCGGCATCCGGCTGCGCATCTCGAACCACTCTACGCCCCAGGCGGTGCAGGCTGTGAAGAACGGAGAAGTGGATTTTGCCATCATCTCCACCCCGGCGGAAGTAGAACAGGGCCTGAAGATGGTGGAACTGAAACCGTTTTATGAAGTGCTGGTGGGTGGAAAGACCTTCACTGCACTGGCCAGCCAGCGCCTGACGCTGAAGGAACTGAGCTGCTATCCGCTCATCTCTCTCAGCGATGAGAGCATGACCCGGAGCTTCTACCGGCAGTTCTTCCTCGACCACGACGCCGTGCTCCGGCCCGACACCGAGGCCGCCACCACCGACCAGATGCTCACGCTGGTGAAAAGTGAGCTGGGCCTTGCCTTCGTGCCGGAACCGATGACGAAAGAGCTTCTGGCCAGCGGCGAGCTTGTCGAGCTGCATCTGCAGGAGATCATTCCTTCCCGCTCTATCTGCCTCGTCTACGACCATCACCGCCCGCTGAACACGGCGGCCCGGAAGTTCCAGCAGATGTTGACAAAAGCGGAGCCGGGCCATCCGGCAGCGCCGAAGCAGGCGGAGGGCGTCTCTTTCGCATCCCAATAAAATGATTTGTCGTTGTCCCATACCGGAAAGCTTCCCTTTTGATATGGGAATTTGTTGCAGCGCTTTCAGGCAGCAGTGCTATTATAAAAGAATTTGCAGGATGGGTAAGACGTATCTTGGATATGGCTGCAATATTCGTTCTGTATTGGAGAAACTGCCGGCCTTTTATTTTACAGGTCAGATGGACCCGCCATTGGTCGCCGCGACTTCGCCATACCAGAAGGCACTGTCTTTCGGGATGCGCCGCCCGGAAGCGTAATCGACGTACACCAGACCAAAACGCTCTCTGTATCCGCTGTGCCACTCGTAGTTGTCCAGCAGGCTCCAATGGAAGTACCCTCGCACGTCGGCACCGGCCTGAATGCCCTCGGAAAGTTTTTCCAGATAGCGCGCCAGAAAATCAATTCGCTCCATGTCATGCACCTTGCCGTCCCGATAGATTTTGTCGGTGCAGGATAAGCCATTCTCCGCGATGAACATGGGCAGTCCATACCGCTCCTGGATGTAACGGGGACCCCAGTTCAGGCTTTCCGGCTCTACCGGCCAGTTCATGGCTGTGTGAGCGTATCCCGCAGGGCGCTCCACATAACAGGGACCATTCGTTCCCATCTGTACAGGCGCGGCATTGTAGATGTTCAGCCCGAGCATATCCGGTCTGCCCAGAGGCAGGGCGTCGTTGATGTATTGCGGCACAGCACCGATGCAGGCGGAAAGCTGCGGCCCACAGAGGTCCGGTCCGGGCCAGCGGCCAAGGCACAGAGGGTCGAGCGACATCGTGTGGGTAAAGGCCCAGTCCTCGTCCGGGCAGGCAAAGGTCAGAGCCCGGGCGGCGTCCACATCTGCTTTTGCCTCAGATGCGGGGTAGCAGATGCGGCCTGTGGAGACGAAGCCCACTCTGTTTTCGGCGTCCGTATGGCGGAGCTCCTGCGCGGCAAGGCAGTGCGCATAGATGATATTCTGCCAGCAGGTGAACTGCCCTTCCAGCGGGAGTTTCAGCCCCGGCGCATGCTCACCTGTCCCATAGCCCATTTTCACGATACAGGCAGGCTCATTGAAGGTGAACCACTGGTGGACCCTGCCTTTGAAATGTTCTGCCATTTTTGCCGTGTAGACTGCAAACGCCCGGGCGGTGTCCTCATTCTGCCAGCCGCCCTTTTCTTCCAGCGCCTGCGGCAAATCCCAGTGATACAGCGTAATATACGGCTCGATGCCCGCTTCCAGCAAAGTATTCACAAGACCATCGTAATAGGCAAAGCCTTTTTCGTTCCAGTCCGTGCCGCCGGTGGGGGCGATGCGCGTCCACGCCACAGAGAAGCGATAGGCTTTCAGGTGCATCGACTTCAGCAGTTCGATGTCTTCCCGCCAGCGGTGATAGCTGTCGCAGGCGGTATCACCGGTCTCGCCCCGATAGGTGCGGCCCGGTGTGTGGGAGAAAACATCCCAGATGCTCCGGCCTTTTCCATCCTCGACGGCACCGCCCTCGATTTGATAGGCTGCAGTTGCAGCGCCCCATACAAATTCTTTTGGAAATACTGCCATGTTCGTTCTCCTTTTATCTCGTCAGATACATGTGTACAGGAACTTGAGATCCTTACTGATTATAGTATACTCTTCTGTGGCTGCCGGTGCAAATAGCATTTTATTGGTGACCATTGTGGAAATACACATCAGGATACGCTATACTAAAACAGAGAACATGGAATTCATCTGGCGAAAAAAAGCCAAAGGGAAGGGAAACCAAAATGATAGACAAAATGCTCGTGCGCGGGGCAAAGGTACACAACCTGAAAAACATCGACGTGGACATCCCGCTGAACAAGATCGTGGGCATTGCGGGCGTGTCGGGGTCGGGTAAATCCTCGCTGGCGCTGGGGGTGCTGTATGCCGAAGGCTCCCGCCGGTATCTGGAGGCGCTGTCCACCTACACCCGCCGCCGGATGACCCAGGCTTCGAAAGCCTCGGTGGAAGAGGTGCTGTATGTTCCGGCGGCGCTGGCGCTGCACCAGCGGCCGGGCGTGCCGGGCATCCGCAGCACCTTCGGCACCGGCACGGAATTGCTGAACAGCCTGCGGCTCATGTACTCCCGCCTCGCAAGCCACCGCTGCCCGAACGGGCATTACATCCCGCCGACGCTGGCTGTTGCGGCGGGCAGGGAGCTGATCTGCCCGGAGTGCGGTGCGTATTTCTATGCGCCGTCGGCGGAGGAGCTGGCTTTCAACTCTCAAGGTGCCTGCCAGAAGTGCGGCGGCACAGGCAGCGTCCGGACGGTGGACATCGCGTCGCTGGTGCCGGACGACTCGCTGACCATCGACGGCGGCGCAGTGGCCCCGTGGAACAGCCTGATGTGGTCGCTGATGACAGACGTCTGCCGGGAGATGGGCGTGAGGACGGATGTGCCGTTCCGCGACCTGACCGAACAGGAAAAGGACATCGTCTACCACGGTCCGGCAGAGAAAAAGCATATCTTCTACCACGCCAGGAACTCGAATCAGGCCGGCGAGCTGGACTTTACCTATTACAATGCCGTCTACACTGTAGAAAATGCTCTTGCAAAGGTCAAGGATGACAAGGGCATGAAGCGGGTGGAAAAGTTCCTGCGGGAAGATGTCTGCCCCGAGTGTCACGGCTCACGGCTCTCAGCGGCGGCGCGTGCGCCGAAGCTGCGGGGCATCTCGCTGGACGAAGCCTGCCAGATGACGCTGGAAGCCCTCGTGGAGTGGGTGAAGGGCGTGCCGGGCAGCCTGCCGGAAGAGATGCGCCCGATGGCGGAGAGCATCTGCGAGGCATTCGAAAGTACCGCCAAGCGGCTGATGGATTTAGGTCTGGGTTATCTGACGCTTGACCGCTCGGCCTCGACCCTTTCCACCGGTGAGCGCCAGCGGATGCAGCTGGCCCGGGCCGTCCGCAACCGCACCACCGGCGTGCTCTATGTGCTGGATGAGCCGTCCATCGGCCTGCATCCGTCGAACATCGTGGGCCTGACCGGTGTGATGCACGACCTCGTGGCCGACGGCAACTCGGTCATTCTGGTGGACCACGACACCCAAATCCTGAAAGAGGCCGACTGGGTGATCGAGATGGGGCCGGAAGCGGGAGTCAAGGGTGGACATGTCATTGCCGAAGGGACGATAGCTGATTTGGAGGCAAAGCCGGAGTCCCAGATCGGGCCGTTCCTCTCCGGAAAAGCTGAGACAAAGCTGCGCCGGTGTGCCAGGGAAGGAGAGATGTTCGCAGAGGGGGCTATCCATCTCTCCACCGGCAGCATCCACACGGTCAAGCCTTTGGAGCTGGATATTCCCAAGGGGCGGCTCACCGTGGTAACGGGCGTGTCCGGCTCCGGCAAAACGACGATGGTGCTGGAAAGCCTCGTACCGGCGCTGGAAGCAAAGGTAAACGGCAGCGCCCTCCCGGCACATATCCGGGAGATTCGCGCCGAGGGCATCGCGCACGTCAAGCTCATCGACGCGACGCCCATCGGCATCAATGTGCGCTCTACCGTGGCGACCTACGCGGGCGTCCACGACGAGCTGCGGAAGCTCTATGCCAAATCTCCGGACGCCAGGCAAAAGGGCTTCAAGGCCAGCGATTTTTCCTACAACACGGGCAGTCTGCGCTGCCCCGGCTGCGACGGCACCGGTGAGGTGAGCCTGGACGTGCAGTTCCTGCCGGATGTGAACATCGTCTGCCCCGACTGCCGGGGTTCCCGCTACGCGCGGGCGGCTTACGGCGTGAAGCTGACCAACGAGGCGGAGCAGACAGCCTCTTTGCCGCAGCTGATGGATATGGACGTCAATTCCGCCCTTGAGTTCTGCGGCGGGATGAAGACCGTGAGCCAGCGCCTGCAGACATTGCAGCAGCTGGGTCTGGGCTACCTGACACTGGGCGAGGAAACGCCCAGCCTCTCCGGCGGCGAGGCCCAGCGCCTCAAGCTGGCCAGCGAGATCGGCCGCACCCAGACCGATTCGGTGTTCGTTTTCGATGAGCCCAGCATCGGCCTCCACCCGCTGGACGTGCAGGTGCTGCTGCGGGTGTTCCAAGCCCTGCTGGACAACGGCGCAACGGTCGTTGTCATCGAACACGACCTTGATGTCATCCGCAACGCGGACTATGTCATCGACATGGGGCCGGGCGGCGGCGAGAGCGGCGGCCGCGTCGTGGCAACAGGCACGCCGGAGGAGATCCAGGGAAACCCGGAGAGTATTACCGGAAGATATTTATAACAAAAAGGGGGCAGGTGCTGCGTGACACCTGCCCCCTTCGTCAATATTCTTATTTGCTTTCCGGGACACCGCGCAGTTCGGCACGGAAGCGCTCGGGAAGATCTTCTTCCCGGATATTTTTGACGACTCCCAGAAGCTTTGCGGTTTCGCCTACGGGATAGACCATGATGCACTTCCGATGCTTCGCTGACGATCAAAACAAAAAGTTAATTCTCGGAAGAAATATCCTGACCGAAATACTTCTCGCTCAGCTCCTTGAGGGTGCCGTCAGCGCGCAGCTCGTCGATGGCGCTGTTGAGGGCGTCGAGGAAGGAAGAGTCTTCGCTCTTGACGATAGGGATCGCAACGTGAGAAGCATCTTCGGTCTGGGCGACCAGCTTGAAGTCGGCGTCCGGATGGACGTTCAGGTAGTCGTAGAAGGAGACGTTGGCGTTCAGGGTGGCGTCGATGCGGCCAGCGGTCAGCAGCTGGATGGTCTCTTCCAGCGTGTCGATGCCCTGCACGGTCGCGCCGTAGCTCTCGGCCAGCTCCATGTAGGTGGAAGCGAGGCTGTTGGCCGTGGTCTTGCCGGCAAGGTCCTCGAAGCTCTTGATGTCGTCGTTATCCTTGCGGACGGCGAGGGCGGTGTGGATGTAACCGTAGGGAGTGGTGAAGTCGTAGGTCTTGGCGCGCTCTTCGGTGACTTCGACGCCGTTGCAGACGAGGTCGTAGCGGCCAGCATCCAGACCGGCAAACAGGCTGTCCCAGTCGCTCTCGACGTACTCGGGACCGACGCCCAGCTTCTCGGCAATGGCACGGGAGACTTCGACGTCGTAGCCCACGAGGGTGTCGCTCTCATCGTGGAAGCTCCAGGGCTGCCATGCGCCTTCCAGCGCGATGACCAGCTTGCCGTTGGACTGGATGGTCTCCAGCTTGTTGGCGGCAGCAGCGGAAGCAGAAGCAGCGGTACTGGAAGCAGTGGAGGCAGAAGTGTTGGAAGAGCAGCCAGCCAGCGAGAGAACACCGGCAGCGGCCATGACGCTCATGAGAGAAATAAAGGTTCTGCGTTTCATAGGTGATGATCCTTTCTTATTCAGTATGGGAAATTTTCTGAAGGAACTCACGGGTCCTTGCCTCTTTGGGATGGGCGAAGAACTCCTGCGAGGGGGCTTCCTCGACCACGACGCCGTTTTCCATAAAGACGGTGCGGGACGAGACGTTGCGGGCAAAGCCCATCTCATGGGTGACGACCAGCATGGTCATGCCCTCCTGTGCCAGCTGCCGCATGACGGCCAGCACTTCGCCGGTCAATTCCGGGTCGAGGGCGCTGGTGGGTTCGTCGAAATAGATGATCTCGGGGCCGGAGGCAAGAGCGCGGGCGATGGCCACGCGCTGCTGCTGACCGCCCGACAGCTGACGGGGGTAGTAGTCGGCACGGTCGGCGAGGCCGACTTTTTCCAGCATCTTCATGCCGACGGCATCAGCCTCCGCTTTGGGCGTCCTCCGGGCGACGATGAGGCCCTCGGTGACGTTCTGCAGGGCCGTTTTGTTGCGGAAGAGGTTGTAGTTCTGGAAGACGAAAGCCGTCTTGCGGCGCAGCCGCGCGATGCTGGCGCGGTCAGCGTGGGCGAGGTCGAATGTCTCGCCGTCGAAGGTGAGCTTGCCTGCGTCCGCTGTCTCGAGGAAGTTGAGACAGCGCAGCAGGGTGGTCTTGCCTGAGCCGGAAGGGCCAAGGATGGCCACGACGTCGCCCTTTTCCACCGTCAAATCGACGCCGCGCAGTACGTCCAGACTGCTGGTCGGCTTGGGGGCGCGGCCAAAGATGCCGGGATGGACGCCGGGCTTTGCGTAAGTATGGAAGGATTTGTGGACGCCGCGTATCTCTAACATTGCCATAACAGCCACACTCCTTTCTTACTGGAAGCCGTGGGCGTTGAGCTGGCGCTCCAGCAGCCCTTGCAGCTTGGTGATGACGGTACAGAACAGCAGATACACCACGGCCACCTCACAGTAGATGGGCAGGAAGATGTAGGTGCGGGCGGCGACGCGCTGGCCGGCCATGAACAGCTCCGCTACCGTGATGTTGGAGGCCAGAGAGGTGTCCTTTATCATGCCGATGAGGGAGTTGGAGAGGGCAGGCACGGCGGTGCGCAGGGCCTGCGGCAGCACGATGCGGCGCATGATCTGCCACCAGCTCATGCCGACGCAGTAGCCGGCTTCCAGCTGGCCCTGCGGCACACTCTCGAGTGCGCCGCGCATGGTCTCGGCGCAGTATGCGCCCTCGTTGAAGGCGAAGGCGATGACTGCCGCCGGGAAAGCGTCCAGCATGATGCCCACGCTGGGCAGGCCGTAAAAGATGATGAAAAGCTGCACCAGCAGCGGCGTGCCGCGGATGACCCAGATGTAGAACCGGGCCAGCTGGCTCAGCACCGGCACCCGGGCGTACTGCACCAGCGCCACGGCCACCGCCAGCACCATCGCCAAGGTGAACGAGACGAGGGTGAGGGGAATGGTCATGGTGAGGCCCGCCGAGAGGATGCGGGGAAGAGCCTCCCAGAGCACGCTGACGGTGCGGTTGGATAAGAGTGTTTCCAGCATGGATACTCCTTTTTCAAAATTTGAATAAACAGACAGGACAAGTGGGTGGACATATTATATACCTTAAAGCAGGGTCGAAGTCAAGAGGAAAAAATGAAAATCCTACAAAACCTACCAGAATACTATAACATGATTTGGAAATGAACGCAAATGGTTTCGAAAAATTGCATGGTATAGACGAAATGGACGAAAAACAGGTGCTAACTTTGTGCAGAACGGCAGAGTAGTTGACGCGGCAGAAGCTTTCGGGTACAATAGAACTGTATAGACCTGTAAAGGTACAAACAGGCCGCACGCCCCGCCAGACGGGAGCGCGGCGGATACGGAGGACAAACGTGATGAAACGTATTGGTATTCTGGGCGCTGGCACCTGGGGCATGGCCCTTGCACGGATGCTGACTGTGAGCGGGAATGATGTGCTGGTGTGGTCGGCCATCGAGAAGGAGATCGACAGCCTTTCCACCACCCGCAAGCACCCCAATCTGCCGCAGATGAAGATCCCCGACGAGCTGCGGTTCACCAAGAGCATCGAGGAAGTCTGCAAAGACAAGGACATCCTGCTGTTCGCAGTGCCGTCGGTGTTCGTCCGCTCCACGGCGGCAAAGGCCCGGCCCTATGTGGCCGACGGCCAGATCATCGTGGACGTGGCAAAGGGCATCGAGCCCGACACCCTGTACACCATGACCGAGATCCTGGCCGATGAGCTAGGCAAGGAAGGCGGCCCGAAGGGCGTGCGTCTTGTGGCCCTGTCCGGCCCCACCCACGCCGAGGAAGTGGCCATCGACCTGCCCACCACCATCGTGTCGGCCAGCAAGGATATGGAGGCCGCTGCCTATGTGCAGGAGGTCTTCACCAACAATGTCATGCGCGTCTACACCAACGAGGACATCAAGGGTGTAGAGCTGAGCGGCGCCATGAAGAACGTCATCGCGCTGGGCGTCGGCATCTCCACCGGCCTCGGCTACGGCGATAATGCCCGCGCTGCCCTCATCACCCGCGGCATCGCCGAGATCGCCCGTCTGGGCGTGGCGATGGGCTGCAATGTCCACACTTTCGCGGGTCTGGCCGGTATCGGCGACCTCATCGTGACCGCCACCAGTATGCACAGCCGCAACAACCGCGCCGGTATCCTCATCGGCAAGGGCGAGACCCCGGAAAATGCCGTCAAGGAAGTCGGCATGGTGGTCGAGGGCATGAACGCCCTGCCCGCTGCGCTGGAACTGGCCGAGCGGTATCAGGTGGAAATGCCCATCGTCCAGACCGTCAACGCCATCGTTAACAAGGGCATGAGTGCGGCAGAGGCTGTCAAGTCCCTGATGGAGCGCGGCCTGAAGAACGAGCTGCCGCAGGGCTACGAAAAATAAACGAAAAGGGGCGGTATCATGCCTTCTACCTACGCACACCGCCGCTTTGGTGCGGATGTTCTGGCCCTACTGCCGGACGGTCTGCGCGCGACGCTGGAACAGCACCGGGAGCTTTACGACATAGGTCTCCACGGGCCGGACCTGATGTTTTATTACAAGGCCCTGCAGTCGAACCCGGTGAACCGTCTGGGCAACACCATGCACGAGCAGAAGGGCGAGGTGTTTTTCACCCGTGCCCGCACCGTGGTGGAAAATGCAACGGATAAAAGCGCCGCACTGGCTTATGCGCTGGGCTTTGTCTGTCACTTCGCGCTGGACAGCACCTGTCACCCTTATGTGGAGGCCTATGTCCGGGAGAGCGGTGTGGGACACTGCGAGATCGAGACGGAGTTTGACAATGCTCTGATGCGGGAAGACGGCCTCGACCCCATAAAGTTCTTCACGGCCAGCCACATCAAGCCCAGCCGGGAGCGGGCCGAGGTCATCGCGCCCTTCTACGAAGGCGTCACGGTGGACGAGACGCTGGCGGCGATGAAGGGGATGATAACGGTGCATCATCTTTTGCAGGCGGCGAACCCCGTCAAGCGCTGGGTGGTGCTGACCGGGATGCGCGTCGTGGGCAAGTATGAGTTCATGCACGGCCTTGTGGCGAATCCGCAGCCGAACCCCAAATGCGTCCAGAGCAGCCAGAAGCTCGAAGAGCTGTATAAAACGGCTGTGCCGCTGGCGGTAAGGCTCATCGAAGAGTATGCAGATGAGAAGCCGCTTGGGGCGGAGTATCAGCATACGTTTGGGGAGAACTGAGAGGAGCACCGGATGGAAAAGAGCGGCAAATTCCGCCTGACGAGCTTGGAGCGGAACTGGATCCTGTACGACGTGGGCAACTCGGCCTTTGTGCTGATGGTGGCCACCCTTATCCCCATTTTCTTCAATGCGCTGGCGGAAGCCGGGGGCCTGAGCTCGGTGGAGTATCTGGCTTACTGGGGCTATGCCAGCTCGGCTGTGACCGTCATCACGGCTGTTTTGAGCCCCATTTTGGGGACAGTGGCCGACACAAAGGGCTTCAAGAAGCCTATCTTCATACTCTGCGTTTTCGTGGGCATCGTGGGCTGCTGCGCCATGGGCGCGGCGTCGGCGTGGCTGCCGTTTCTGGTCATCTTCGTCATCGCGAAGGTGGGCTTTTCGGGCAGCCTGGTGTTCTACGACTCGATGCTCAGCGACGTGACCACTCCCGAGCGGATGGACGAAGTGTCCAGCCGGGGCTATGCGTGGGGATACATCGGCAGCTGCGTACCCTTCGTGGTCTGCCTCGGTCTTGTGCTGGGGGCGGGGAGCATCGGCATCAGCCAGATGACGGCGCTGAACCTGGCACTCCTGCTGACGGCGGCGTGGTGGCTGCTCACGACCCTGCCGCTGCTGAAAAGTTATAAACAGCTCCACTATGTGGAGGTGGAAAAGCACGCTGTCCGGCAGAGTTTTGCCCGCATCGGCCATACCCTGCGGCATCTGCCGGAGGATAAGCAGGTGTTCTGGTTTTTGCTGGCGTTCTTCTGCTACATCGACGGCGTGTACACCATTATCGACATGGCGACGGCCTACGGCACGGCGCTGGGTCTGGACACCACCGGCCTTTTGCTGGCACTTCTTGTGACCCAGATCGTGGCGTTCCCGTCGGCCCTCATCTTTGGGCGGTTGTCGAACAAGTACCCCTCGGCAAAGCTCATCCCGGTGTGCATCGCGGCCTACGCGGGCATCGCGGTGTTTGCGTTTTTCCTGACCCAGCAGTGGCAGTTCTGGGTGCTGGCCGTCATCGTGGGCATGTTCCAGGGCGGCGTGCAGGCGCTTAGCCGCTCCCACTTTGCAAAGGTCATCCCGCCGGAAAAGTCGGGCGAATACTTTGGCCTCTTCGACATCTGCGGCAAGGGCGCGTCCTTCCTTGGCACCATGATCGTCAGTGTGGGAAGCCAGCTCACCGGCAGCGCCAATGTGGGTGTCGGCTCCCTCATCGTGCTGTTCATCGTGGGATTCGTGTTGTTCAGGGTGTCGTGCAAAAAAGAAGTCGTTCCGGAATGAGATAACGTAACATCTGCTGCGTAGCAGCAAATTGGAGAAGCACAAAAATGCATTTAGCGAAGCGGCTGGCATTTTTGTGCTTCGACTTCTCCTTTGGGGTCTGAAAGGGGCGAGCAGCCCCTTTCTCATGGATCCAGCGCGTCGAAATCGCTGGCGCTTTTCTGATTCTCTTTAGGCGACAAAAGAGAATGAACCCCGCCGTTAGTTGCGTCTTACAAAAATACATAGTAAAATAAGCTCAAATCAAAAAATATAAAGGAGCAAGACCATGAAACAATATCCCGGCTACACCCTCGTCAAGCGAGAGGACTGCCCCGAACAGCACGGAACGCTGACCGTGCTGACCCATGACGTCAGCGGGGCGGCTGTCCTGCTGGTGGAAAACGACGACGACAACAAGGCCTTCGGCATCGGCTTTGGCACCTTCCCCTCCGACGACACCGGCGTGTTCCACATCCTCGAGCACTCGGTGCTGGCAGGCAGCGAGAAGTACCCGGTGAAGTCGCCGTTTTTGCAGCTGCTCAAGAGCAGCATGGCCTCCTTCCTGAACGCCATGACCTTCCCGGACAAGACGGTGTATCCCTTCGCTACCCCCAACGAGACGGACTTCAAGAACCTGATGGACGTCTATCTCAACGCGGTGTTCTGCCCGCTGGCCATGGTGGACAAGGGCGTGTTCGAGCAGGAGGGCTGGCACCGGGACGAAGACGGCACGGTGAGCGGCGTCGTCTACAACGAGATGCAGGGGGCGCTGGCGACGCCGGACGCACAGCTGCAGAACGCTCTGAGCCGGGCAATGTTCCCGGATACGGCTTACGGCTTCGTCTCCGGCGGCGACCCGGCGTCCATTCCGGCGCTGACCTATGAGAAGTATGTGCGGGTCTACCGCCGCCACTACAGCGCCGACAACTGCTGCATCACCCTCTACGGCAAGATGGACATGGCCGAGAAGCTGGCCTTCCTCGACGAGCAGTATCTGAGCCGTATGCCCAAGAGCGCCAGCCGCCCCCGCCTGACGGTGCAGGACGAGCAGGTCGGTACGAAGCGGAATATTCCGTACTACACCGAGAGGCCGGAGCCGGACGAGGCTCAGTGTGCGCTGGCGTGGTACACCGGTGCATTCAGCGACCGGGAGCGCCAGCTGGGCGTGGAGATCCTGTTGGACGCCCTGCTGGGGACGAACCAGGCGCCTCTGAAAGCCGCCCTGCTGGAAGAAAAACTGGGCGCGGACATCGACGTGGGCTTCGATGACAGCACGCTGCAGCCGACCTTGGAGCTTGTGCTCCGGGGCGCGACGGAAGAGTCGGCGGGCAAGTTTGCCGCTGCAGTGCGCAAAGCCGTGGACGGAATCCTCGAGAAGGGCATCCCCGAGGAGCTGCTGATGGCAAGCCTCAACTCCACCGAGTTCGCTTCCCTTGAGCGGCCGGGCAGCATCCCGGACGGCGTGCTGGACGCCATCAATGCATCTACCGGATGGCTCCACACCGGCGACCCGGCCCTGCTGCTCCACACGAACGCTCTGTTCGCTTCCCTGCGGGAGAAGCTGGAACAGGGCTGGTTCAATGAGCTGCTGCGGGAGCTGTTCGCGCCTGCGCCGGTGGAGATCATCCAGGTGCCGACCCTGCCCAAAAAAGAGGAAGAGGGGCGCGCCGCCCGCACCGACGGCAAGCTGGTGCTGGACCATCCGCTGACAGCCGCCGACCTCGGCGAGGGCAAAAAGCAGACACCGGGCAGCAAGGAGCTGCTGGCGGGTGCAGAACTGCTGCACCACCCCTCGGCAGGCAATACCTACCTGTACCTTTACTATGATCTGGGCGGCATGGCACCGGAAGATATGTCCTGCCTGCATCTGCTCACGGATGTCATGGATGAGCTGGACACCGAAAAGCACACGGCCCAGGAACTGAACACTCTGCGGAACACCTGGCTGGGAAGCAGTGGTGCGTGGATGGACTGCTGGACGGGACGGCAGGAAGGCAGGCCCTGCCACGCAAAGCTCATCGTGGGGATGAGTATGCTGGAACGCAGCCTCGAAAAGGCTGTGGAGCTGGGCAGTGAGTGGCTGTATGAGACAAAGTTCAGCGGCCCGCAGGCCGAAGCTGCTATGGAGCGGGTGGCAAGCCAGCAGAAGCTGCTCATGGAGCAGAAGTTCCTGCGGGAGGGCCACGCCTTCGCCGCCATGCGGGCGGCGGCACATTTCTCGGTGGAATCCGCACTGAGTGAGCGCTGCAACGGCGTGAGCTACTACCACTATCTCTGTGAGCTGCTGGAAAAGGCCGACTGGACCGCTCTGGGC
>UMIR01012151.1_pt1 | contig 13776 bp, 10 predicted proteins | sample 1965841 | NCBI WGS metagenome assembly UMIR01 (sample SAMEA4836130, study PRJEB28245) | human gut metagenome | biome: gut microbiome; material: fecal sample | place: Denmark | collected 2008 | reverse complement strand
ACTTTTGACATAATACTTATATTTTAATAAAGTTGATAATTAGTTCGTATCGTTTTCGTGACGACAAAAGTACAACGATAATCGAAATTAAAGAAATTTTTCCATAATAATTTTAGTTAAAGAAAAGTGAATAGACTGTGTTACTCTGTATTGAAATGATTACTTTTGCAGCGTTTTATCATTCAACCTTATAGAATATGAATAAAAAGAATCTGCTGATCATTGCCGTATCTGTTCTGGTGCTTGCGCTCATCGGTCTTACCTATCTGTTATTCTCTGAAAAACAGACTAACCGTGAACTGGTTCAGGAATTCCAACTGGATAAAGAAGACCTTGAAAATGAATACACTCGCTTCGCACAGCAATATGACGAATTAAAACTGACCGTATCGAACGACTCTCTGGCAGACTTGCTGGCCCAGGAACAGGTCAAAACGCAACGCCTTCTTGAAGAGCTCCGTACGGTAAAGAGCAGCAATGCCACAGAGATAAGACGCCTGAAAAAAGAATTGGCAACACTAAGAAAAGTAATGATCGGTTACATCAATCAGATTGACTCACTAAACAAACTGACTGCCCAGCAAAAGCAAGTAATAGCCGAAGTAACGCAAAAATACAATGCCGCTTCACGACAGATCAACAATTTGTCTGAAGAAAAGAAAAACCTCAATCAAAAAGTTACGTTAGCCGCCCAACTGGACGCAACTAATATCTGGATTGAACCTCGTAACAAACGTGGCAAAAAGGCTAAAAAAGTAAAGGATATCGTGAAACTGGCCATCGGCTTCACCATCGTAAAGAATATCACAGCCGAAACCGGAGAGCGTACACTTTATATCCGAATCACCAAGCCTGATAATGATGCGCTTACCAAGAGCCCGTCAAACACATTCCCTTACGAAAACCGTACGCTGACCTACTCCATCAAAAAATATATCGAATACAACGGAGAAGAACAGACCATCAACGTATTCTGGGATGTAGAAGAGTTCTTGTATGCCGGTGCCTACCGGGTAGATATTTTTGCTGACGGAACGATGATTGGGTCGCAGAAATTCACATTGGACTAAAATTTTAAAAACATATACTTTAAAGAGGATGTGCCAGAAGCCGGTCACTTAATAACCGGTTTCTGGCACATCCTCTTTATTACTTTAATTCTATCTCATTGAATGCTTTCCATTTCAACAACTCAGGATAGTGGTGATACGACTATTTTATCCCCTTCCACTATGAATCTCGCAATTTGCAAATCATTCAAAACATTTAATATTTCTCCGACAGGAAGGTGACGACTGGCAGAAAAATAAATCCGCTCCTCCAGCAAAGAATGGGAGCGAAAAAAAATAATCCGGAAAGACATGATCAATCCGTAGTTGATAAATAAGCAAGTATACAGACTTTCAGCCTGCTAAGTCTTATTGGATAGAGAAAAGGCATGACAACACTTAAACGTATGAAAAACAAGATATTCAAAGCACTAAATTCTTGCAGGGAGAAGATTTGCTTTAACACAGTGTTAAAGCTTATGTTTTGAATCTAGACAACAAGTCATTTACATGCAAAAGGTTTGTTATTTACATTCGAAAAAGGAGAGACCTCAAGATGACGTTAACAATGTTAATTGAAAAGCAAGAATACATCACCCGGAATTCAAATACAGCACTATATAACAAAAAAAATTAAATCGTTTTGCTTTTTAAGATTAACCCTTTATATTTGCATCGTTGTTTATGCAATTATTGTTTCTTGTCCTAACAAGGATAACAAGAACAAAACCGGATAAACAAACAGCTCGCAAGCATTGTTCTTTTAAATGAAGTATCACCTTTATAATGTATAAGATGCGATGAAAAAATTACTGTTTCTGTTTTTTCTCCTAACAACTCCCTTTTCCCTGAAATCACAGGGGATTCTATCCTTAGATAGTTGCCGTGCATTGGCCATTGCCAACAATAAAGAGTTGCTGATAAGCGGAGAGAAAATAAATGCTGCACACTACCAAAAGAAAGCAGCCTTTACCAACTACCTGCCTAACTTCTCCGCCACAGGAGCTTACATGCGTAACCAAAAGGAATTCTCATTGCTTAACAATGACCAGAAAGCGGCTCTATCCGGCTTGGGTACAAGTGTGAGCGGTCCGTTGCAACAAGCCGCCCAAGTCATCGGACAGCTGCATCCGGAACTGGCCCCCATGCTTTCACAATTGGGAGGAGCCATTGTCCCGGCGCTCAACGAAGCCGGAACTGCAATTGTAGACGCATTCCGCACCGATACCCGAAATGTATATGCAGGAGCCATCACCCTCACCCAACCGTTATATATGGGTGGCAAGATACGTGCATACAATAAAATCACCAAATACGTCGAAGAACTGGCTCGTCAGCAACATAACTCGGGTATGCAGGAAGTGATTCTCAGCACAGACCAGGCTTACTGGCAAGTTATTTCCTTGGTCAACAAGAAAAAACTTGCGGAAAGTTACCTGAAGCTATTACAAAAACTGGACAGTGATGTAGAAAAGATGATTGCCGAAGGAGTAGCCACCAAAGCGGACGGCCTGTCGGTTCGGGTAAAAGTAAACGAAGCCGAGATGACACTGACAAAGGTAGAAGACGGATTAAGCCTTTCCCGCATGCTGCTGTGTCAACTGTGTGGCATCGACCTAAGCACTCCGATTGTCCTGGCTGACGAACAAGTAGACGATCTTCCGCTGATTCCGGCTACTACCAACTTTGAGATAGAAACAGCCTACGCCAACCGCCCCGAGATCCGAAGTCTGGAACTGGCTGCCAAAATCTATCAACAGAAAATAAACGTGACCCGTTCGGAACATTTGCCTTCCGTGGCACTAATGGGAAATTACATGGTCACCAACCCGTCTGTATTCAACAGTTTTGAAAACAAGTTTAAAGGCATGTGGAATGTAGGCGTTATGGTTCAGTTGCCTATCTGGCATTGGGGAGAAGGCATTTATAAAGTGAAAGCGGCCAAAGCCGAAGCACGCATCGCCCAATACCAACTGGAAGATGCCAAAGAGAAAATCGAGTTGCAAGTCAATCAATCGGCTTTCAAAGTAAACGAAGCCGCAAAGAAACTGGCCATGGCCAAAAAGAACCTTGAAAAAGCGGATGAAAATCTGCGTTATGCAACTCTCGGATTCGAAGAAGGTGTGATCGCTCCCAGTAATGTACTTGAAGCACATACCGCCTGGCTGTCGGCCCAATCGGAAAAGATAGATGCACAGATTGATGTAAAACTGACAGAAATCTACTTGCAAAAGTCACTGGGAACGCTCAAATAAGGTCAACGACCGAGTGCAAACATTCCTGAAAAGCTAATCTCAATAGTAATTTGTAAATCGTAAAAACCGTAAATAAAATGACATCACAAAAATCACAGAACAGCAATATGCTGCTTGCATTCCTCACCCTGCTGGGAGTTATTGTACTGGTTGCAGTTGTCGGTTTCTTCATGCTCCGCAAAGGTCCGGAAATCATTCAGGGACAAGCTGAGGTGACTGAATACCGCGTCTCAAGCAAAGTACCGGGACGTATCCTGGAGTTCCGTGTAAAAGAGGGACAAAAAGTTCAGGCAGGAGATACACTCGCCATCCTGGAGGCTCCCGACGTAATGGCCAAAATGGAACAGGCTCGCGCCGCCGAAGCGGCTGCACAGGCACAGAACGAAAAAGCCATCAAAGGAGCGCGTCAGGAACAAATTCAAGCGGCTTATGAAATGTGGCAGAAAGCAATCGCCGGTGTCGATATAGCTGAAAAATCATATAAACGTGTCAAAAACTTATTCGACCAAGGAGTTATGCCGGCACAGAAACTGGACGAAGTCACCGCACAACGTAATGCAGCCATCGCAACCGAAAAAGCGGCAAAGGCCCAATACACGATGGCAAAGAACGGTGCCGAACGTGAAGATAAAATGGCTGCAGCAGCTTTGGTGGACCGTGCCAAGGGAGCTGTTGCCGAAGTGGAGTCGTACCTCAAAGAAACTTATTTGATTGCCCAGGCAGCCGGAGAGGTTTCCGAGATATTTCCCAAAGTGGGCGAATTGGTAGGTACCGGCGCCCCCATTATGAATATCGCCATAATGGACGATATGTGGGTGACTTTCAATGTACGTGAGGATCTGCTAAAAAATTTGACCATGGGATCAGAATTCGATGCTATCGTACCCGCATTGGACAATCAGACCATTCGCCTGAAAGTGCATTATATGAAAGACCTTGGTACATACGCTGCCTGGAAAGCAACCAAGACCACCGGCCAGTTCGACTTGAAAACATTCGAAGTAAAAGCGACTCCGCTTGAAAAAGTAACTAATCTGCGTCCCGGAATGTCAGTCATCATCAAGAAATGAAAGAAAGAGAAAAGAAATATATAGCCCTGTGGTTAGTCATGAAACGCGAATGCCACCGTCTCGTGTCTCGCCCGCTCTATCTCTTCTGCATGGTGATAGCTCCGCTGTTTTGCTATATTTTCTTCACCACGCTGATGGACTCGGGGTTACCGACCAATATGCCCGTTGGCGCTGTAGACCTGGACAATTCTGCCAGCTCACGAAACATTCTCCGCAATCTGGACGCATTCGGGCAAACAGCTGTCGTGGCGCGTTATAGCAGTGTTAACGAAGCACGTACAGCTATGCAGGAAGGCAAAATCTACGGATTTTTTTATATACCCAAAGGAATGTCGGCCGATGCCCAGAGTCAACGCCAACCCAAATTATCTTTTTATACCAACAACTCCTACCTGATTGCCGGCTCATTATTGTTCAAGGATATGAAGATGATGTCCGAACTTGCCTCAGGAGCTGCCGCCCGTTCAGTTTTATATGCCAAGGGAGCAACGGAAGATCAGGCGATGGGATATTTACAACCCATTGTCATTGATACACATCCGATACAAAATCCTTGGTTAAATTATTCGGTCTATCTATGTAATACGCTTGTTCCGGGGGTACTGATGTTGTTGATATTCATGGTAACAGTATTTTCCATCGGTGTGGAAATCAAGGACCGCACGGCCCGGGAGTGGCTGCGACTGAGCAACAACTCCATCTACATCGCATTGGCCGGTAAGTTGCTTCCACAAACCGTGGTATTCTTTATCATGGGTATATTTTACAATGTCTATCTGTATGGATATCTGCACTTCCCATGTAACAGCGGAATTCTTCCGATGCTATTGGCAACCCTCTGCCTGGTATTGGCATCACAATGTTGCGGTATCCTGATGATAGGCACACTGCCTACCCTTCGCCTCGGTCTGAGCTTCGCTTCGTTATGGGGAGTCATTTCTTTCTCCATTTCAGGCTTCTCTTTTCCGGTGATGGCCATGAATCCGGTATTGCAGGCACTCAGTAACCTGTTCCCATTGCGCCACTATTTCCTGATCTATGTAGACCAGGCACTCAACGGATACAGCATGGCTTATTCCTGGTCAAACTATATGGCATTACTGATTTTCATGTTACTTCCGTTCTTCGTGGTACATCGGTTGAAGGAAGCTTTGATATATTATAAATACGTGCCCTAATGAAAGATATAAGTTTAAAAGATAAGATAACACAAGGCATCAATGACCTGTTTTATATCTGGAAGCGGGAATTTCGTACTACATTCCGCGACCAGGGGGTATTGATCTTTTTCGTACTCGTTCCATTGGTATATCCACTGATCTACAGTTTTATTTATACCAACGAAGTGGTTCGTGAAGTGCCTGCCGTGGTAGTAGATGACTCGCGTTCATCACTCAGCCGCGAATATCTGCGTAAAGTAGATGCCACCCCCGATATACAGATTGTGGCTTATTGTGCCGATATGGAAGAAGCCAAACAAATGCTCAAAGACCGGCTGGCATATGGCATCATTTACATTCCGAAAGATTTCAGTTCGGACATAGCTCAAGGCAAACAGACACAAGTCAGCATCTACTGTGATATGAGTGGACTGCTGTACTATAAAAGTATGCTTTTGGCCAATACTGCCGTGTCATTGGATATGAACGAAGATATCAAAATAGCCCGCTCGGGCAATACGACCGACCGGCAGGACGAAATCACTGCCTACCCTATCGAATATGAAGACGTAGCGATGTTCAATCCGACCAATGGCTTTGCCGCTTTCCTGATACCCGCCGTGTTGATCCTGATCATTCAGCAAACCTTGTTATTGGGTATCGGACTTTCGGCCGGCACGGCACGCGAGAACAACCGCTTTAAAGATTTGGTACCCATTAACCGCCATTATAACGGTACTTTGCGCATTGTATTGGGTAAAGGATTAAGTTATTTCATGGTATATGCCTTGGTATCTGTCTATGTACTATGTGCCGTCCCCCGTATGTTCAGCCTCAACCAGATAGGACAACCCGGCACACTGGCCCTGTTCATACTCCCCTATCTGATGGCCTGCATCTTTTTTGCCATGACTGCATCTATCGCTATCCGTAACCGGGAGACATGCATGCTGATATTCGTATTCACCTCTGTGCCTCTATTATTCATCTCAGGTATTTCCTGGCCGGGAGCTGCCATACCTCCATTCTGGAAATACTTCTCTTACATATTTCCATCAACTTTCGGTATCAACGGATTTGTGAGAATCAACAACATGGGAGCAACACTGAGTGAGATTCCATTTGAATACAAAGCGTTATGGATACAGACCGGCTTCTATTTTCTGACCACTTGCTGGGTATACCGCTGGCAGATTATCAAGAGCCGTAAACACGTCATAGACAAATACAAAGAAATGAAAAATAAAGGGAAAGAATTCTTTTCATAATCACATACGTGTGCATATTTATTCCGGATTTACCCGGAAATGTCTGCTATGACAGTTCTGCATAAAAATATATCGAATAGCTTTTGCTTGAAACAAAGATAATTAGTACATTCGAAGCGTCTATATCTTCATGCAGAAGATGTAAACAGAGCACATACAATAATAAAACACATGTTATGAAAAGAAAAATGATGTCCCTATTACTCGCATTGGCGGTAATAAGCGGAAGTAGCGTGTACGCTAAAGTGATTGACGTAATGTCTCCCAACGGAGCCATTAAAGTATCGGTAGACATCAAGGACCGGATTTATTATTCGGTGTCCTATGATAATGACCAGTTATTAAAAGATTGCTATCTCAACCTGCAACTGCAGAATGAGACGTTAGGTACGAATCCCCACTTACGGAGCACCAAACGTGGAACCATTGACGAAAGTGTAAAACGTGAAATACCTTTCAAGAATGCGATCGTAAGAAATCACTGTAATACCCTGAGAATGAATTTCAGCGGAAATTATGCCGTTGAATTCCGCGTATTCGACAATGGTATCGCTTACCGTTTTGTGACAGATAAAAAAGGAGATAACATCGTAATGGGGGAAGACTTCGCAATTAACTTTCCAACCAATTATAAAGCTCATCTCTCCCAACCGGATGGCTTTAAAACCTCATACGAATGCCCATATACTCATGTAGATACCGAAAAGTATGCTGCTACCGACCGCATGAGTTATCTGCCTGTATTGATAGAAACGGATAAAGCATATAAAATACTGATATCTGAAGCCGACTTATCCGATTATCCCTGTATGTTCCTTAAAAGTACCGGTAAGAACGGAATGCAGTCTATTTTTCCCAAAGCACCTTTAGCCTTCGGAGAAGATGGTGACCGTAGCCTCAAGATTACCGAAGAAGCCGATTACATTGCCAAGACGGACGGCAAACGCTCATTCCCCTGGCGCATGATGGTGATTTCGAAAGAAGACAAAGAACTGATTGAAAACGAAATGGTGTATAACCTGTCTGCCCCTTGTGTTCTTGAAGACTACAGTTGGATCAAACCGGGACAAGTGAGTTGGGAATGGTGGCACGACGCACGCCTCTATGGGGTAGATTTCCGTTCGGGTTTCAATATGGATTCCTATAAGTACTACATTGACTTCGCATCCAAGTTCGGTATTCCTTATATCATCATGGACGAAGGATGGGCGAAAAATACACGTGATCCGTTTACCCCCAATCCCACCATCAATCTTACCGAACTGATAAAATACGGAAAGGACCGCAACGTAAAAATCGTACTTTGGCTGCCATGGCTGACTGTCGAGAATCATTTCGACCTCTTTAAAACATTTGCCGATTGGGGCATCGCAGGAGTGAAGATCGACTTCATGGACCGCAGTGACCAGTGGATGGTAAACTATTATGAACGTGTAGCCAAAGAAGCCGCCAAGCATAAACTGTTTGTAGATTTTCATGGTGCTTTTAAACCAGCCGGACTTGAACGCAAATATCCGAATGTGCTTTCCTATGAAGGCGTATTGGGCATGGAACAAGGTGGTAATTGCAAACCTGAAAACAGCATTTATCTGCCCTTTATGCGTAATGCCGTGGGACCGATGGATTTCACTCCGGGTTCAATGATCTCTGCACAGCCGGAAGACAACCGTTCCACCCGGGCCAATGCCATGGGCTCAGGAACACGTGCTTTCCAAATGGCTCTTTTCATCATCTTCGAAAGTGGTCTGCAAATGTTAGCCGACAACCCGGTTTACTATTACAGAGAACTTCCCTGTACCGAATTTATCACAAGTGTTCCCGTCACCTGGGATGAAACCAAGGTCCTCTATGCCAAAGTAGGTGAAGCAGTCGTCGTAGCCAAACGAAAAGGAGAACAGTGGTTCATCGGAGGTATCACCGGCAATCAACCACAAAACATCGAGATCGACCTCGGATTCATTCCGGCAGGACAATCATTCACATTAACCTCATTTGAAGATGGCATTAACGCTGACCGTCAAGCAATGGATTACAAGAAAAAGGAGTCTACCGTGAACAATCAAACCCGCATGACATTGAAAATGGTACGCAACGGAGGATGGGCCGGAACAATTAAAATGAAATAGAATATAAATCAAGTTCATCATGGAACACACAGAGTCTTCATCTCTTGTTAATGGAATATTTATGAAAAAAGTTTCTCTGTGAAACTCTGTGTCACTCTGTGGTGATATGACATATTACAAAAATGAAAAAGCAAATCATACACCGCTGGATGCTGATGGCTGTCTTCTGCCTCGGAGCATCATTGATAGGAATAAATGCCCAAGAAAAAGACTGGGCTAACCTGCAACGTTATGCACAACAAAACGCCGAACTTCCGAAACCGGACAAAAACGAAAAGAGAGTGGTCTTTATGGGCAATTCCATCACAGAAGGATGGGTAAACACTCATCCTGATTTCTTTAAATCCAACGGTTACATCGGCCGGGGCATCGGCGGACAGACTTCTTACCAGTTCCTGGTACGTTTCAGGGAAGATGTCATCAACTTATCTCCTGCACTGGTAGTAATCAATGCAGCCACAAATGATATTGCCGAGAACACAGGAGCATATCATGAAGACCGCACTTTTGGCAATATTGTTTCGATGGTGGAACTGGCAAAAGCCAATCATATAAAAGTGATATTGACCACCACTTTACCGGCTGCCGCTTTCGGTTGGAATCCTGCCATTAAAGATGCTCCTCAAAAGATAGCTTCACTCAATGCACGTCTGAAAGCCTATGCCCAAACAAATAAAATTCCATTCGTCGACTATTACTCTTCTATGGTGAGCGGTAGCAACAAAGCTTTGAATCCGGCCTATACCAAAGATGGTGTGCATCCCACTTCCGAAGGATATGACGTTATGGAGAATCTCATTCAACAGGCTATAAACAAGACTTTACGATAACCATATTCAAAAAGGAAATTATGAAACCGTTTATCTCTTTTTGTCTTTTATTGTGTATTTGCTTAGGTAAACTATATGCGCAAGGCGTAAATATCGTATACATAGGCAACAGTATTACCCAAGGCGCATTATTGAAAACTCCGGTAACGGAGGCGCCGCCGGTACAGGCAAGTCAATACATCGAACAAGCAACCAAGCAATCGGTCGCTTTTCGAAATTGTGGAGTAAGCGGAACGACTACTCTGGATTTTCTTCCAATCGCAGAAAGACAATTTCCGAATGTAAAATCTGCCGCCCAAGAATTGAGTCAACGTAAAGGAACACTGCTTTTTTCCATTATGCTGGGCACGAATGACAGTGCTTGTAACGGTCCATTCGGTTCTCCGGTGGAACCGGTGTCCTACTATACCAACATGAAAGCGATTATCGACGCACTCCTTTCCCTGTATCCGGAATGCAAAGTGGTGATTCATCAACCAATCTGGTATAGCCCGAACACATATAACGGTGCCATGTATCTGGCTACCGGCCTCAAGCGACTGAAAAGCTACACTCCCATGATCCATAAACTGGTAGACTACTATTCACAGGCAAACCCCAATCAAGTCTTTTTGGGAGATACGGCTGCTTCCGATTTCTTCCGGAACAATTATCAGAGTTATTTCACGCCGGAGAATGGAAATGCAGGTACTTTTTATCTGCACCCGAATAAAGAGGGAGCCGATATCTTGGGTAAATACTGGGCAGAGGCTATCCTAAAGGCAATATAAACAAATACATCCTCTCAAAGGGGCGCCGCAGATTCGCACAGACAACACCGGTAACTGACCAGTTCTTTATCTTTTAAACCGTGCGGATCTGTGGTGCTACCCTTAAGTAATTCCTTCATTTACATCATTTAACACACTTCACTTTGTTTAGTTACGACCGTTCCGTAGCTTTGTAATATAAACGTAATTAAATATACTCCATGGAAAAGTTGACAATGCAAGAAGAAGAAGTGATGATCTACATTTGGGAACTGGAAAGTTGCTATGTGAAAGACATCGTTGCCAAGTTTGAGCAACCTACTCCTCCCTACACCACGGTGGCTTCCATCGTGAAGAATCTCGAACGGAAAAAATATGTAAAGGCACAGCGTGTAGGAAACACGTATCTGTACACTCCGTCTATTAAAGAAAGCGAATACAAACGAAGTTTCATGAGTGGAGTCGTACGGAACTACTTTGAAAACTCTTACAAAGAGATGGTTTCTTTCTTCGCCAAAGATCAAAAGATATCGACCAACGACCTGAAGGAAATCATCGACATGATTGAGAAAGGACAAGAAAAATAATCGCTAATACCCTGAAAGACATGACTCCCGAACTGGCATATTTTCTGAAAATAAATATAGCAATTGCTTTATTCTACGCCTTCTATCGGTTGTTTTTCTACAGAGACACCTTCTTCCAATGGCGAAGGACAGCTTTGCTTTGCTTCCTTGTCATTTCTCCGCTCTATCCGGTACTGAACATTCAGGAATGGATCAGATCGCACGAACCGATGGTAGCAATGGTCGATTTGTATGCAACAATCGTATTGCCCGAAATCGAAATAACTCCCGAGGTTAGGGCTGCGGACTGGCAAAGTATCATTTTATCTACAGTAAATATCATCTATTGGTCAGGGGTCACTTTACTTTTAGTACGTTTCTTCGCTCAGCTTGCCAGTATTCTACGGTTACGTCTTCGTTGCCGGAAAGATCAGATAGAAGGAATACCCGTCTATCTGCTGGATAAAGAAAGTGGTCCTTTTTCTTTTTTTCACTGGATTTTCATTTATCCGCAGGCACACCCGCAGAACGAATTAAGTGAAATCCTGACCCACGAAGGAACACATGCCCGCCAAAGGCATTCCATAGATGTGATTATCAGTGAGCTAATGTGTATTGCCTGCTGGTTCAATCCTTTCATGTGGTTGATGAAGCGGGAAGTACGGAACAATCTGGAATACATGGCGGATAATCGGGTGCTGGAAGCCGGACATGATTCAAAGTCCTATCAATATCATTTGTTGGGACTGGCACATCAAAAGAGCGCGATCACCCTTTCCAACAGCTTCAATGTGTTGCCGCTGAAGAACCGTATCACGATGATGAACAAAAAGAGAACCAAGGAGATAGGACGAACCAAGTATCTGTTATTTATCCCCTTGGCTCTTGCTTTGATGATAGTAAGCAACATCGAAGCAGTGGCACGTACCACTAAAAGTATTGCACAGGAAGTGATGCAAACCGTAGAAGAACAGATGGAACCCGAAAACGCTGTTGCTGTTAAGGAAAGCACTTCCTCTCCCCAGGCAGCCAATCATATTTCACAACCTCAAGAGAGCGGCATAGCCGAACAGCCCGCCCAAGAAGAAAGCCGGGAGCAAATCGTATTCGAGGTTGTGGAGAAAATGCCGGAGTTTCCGGGTGGCGTAAGGAATATGAATCATTTCATCAACAGCCATCTTCGTTATCCGGTGATCGCCCAGGAAAACGGAACACAAGGCCAAGTCATCGCACAGTTCGTAATTCAGGCAGACGGTACACTCTCTGACCTGAAAATAGTGAAAAGCGTAGACCCGTTGCTGGATGCCGAAGCCATGCGCGTGATAAAAGAGATGCCTAAATGGCAACCCGGGAAACAAAGAGGAATAGCTGTTGCCACCAGGGTCACAGTGCCGATACGATTCCGACTGATGGATTCCGATTCCGCTCCGTCAACAGACAGCAATAAGAATCAGGAGAATACCATATTCGATGTGGTTGAACAAGCACCGGAATTCCCCGGCGGAATGGAAGCCTGCCTGAAATATATGTATAAAAATATAAAATATCCGGCAGTCGCAATGGAAGCGGGAATACAAGGACAAGTTGTCATACAAATAGTCATTGACAAGGACGGGAAAATACATGATCCCAAGATAGTTCGGGGAGTATCGCCGGAACTGAATGCCGAAGCGGTCCGCGTGATAAGCAACATGCCGCAGTGGATACCCGGAAAACAAAAGGGAAAGAACGTAGCAACCCGATTCACACTTCCGGTCCGCTTCCGTCTGGCTTAGTTTCTAAGCCCCTAACCTGAAAATCATTTTAATAAAAACAATATGAAGAAAATCACATTTATTGCTATTCTTTTGCTGTGTATCTGTAGCCTCACAAAAGCTAAAGAGAAAGTTATAGAGCAACCCCCATTCATCGCCTGGACCAGTACCTCTATTCAAGTGGACAAAGTTGTTCTCAGCGACACAGCTACAGTGCTTTATATCAAAGCATTCTATCATCCCAAGCAATGGATCAGGATTTCCGGACAAAGTTTCCTGAAGGACAATAACGGAGAAACTTACGCTCTGCGTTCGGGAATCGGTATCAAGCCTGACACGGAATTCTGGATGCCCGAATCCGGAGAAGGAGAATTCCGCCTGGTATTCCCACCGATCCCGACCTCGGCTACTTCGATCGATTTTTCAGAAGGAGACAACGTTCAAGGTGCTTTCAAGATATGGGGCATTCAGCTGAAAGGCAAAGCCCTCCCGGAACTTTTGTTACCTCAAGAAGCCATCGTACATAAAATCGACATCAACGATGAATTGCCCGAGCCCAAAATTGAATATAAAGACGCTACTATAAAAGGACGGATTCTGGATTATCGCCCGGGACTCGTCAGCAAAATTGTACCGATTATATTCGATCCGGTAAAAGGTGCCTACGAAAGCGAAGAAGTAAAAATAAACAATGACGGTACATTCGTCACGAGAGTGAAAGTGCCGACCACCACATCGGCTGCCATCCGCCTTTTTGGTAAAATGATAACTTTCTATGCCGTACCGGGCGAAGAGAGCAGCGTCATTATCAATACCCGTGAACTTTGCCGCCAGCAGTCCAAGTTTCATAAGGATGACAAACCTTATGGCGAAGCCGTTTATTTCGGCGGAACATTAGCCGGCCTGTCACAGGAATATTCGAACTGCACCCTAAAAACCTCCATTCTAA
>UMIR01027160.1_pt1 | contig 17163 bp, 10 predicted proteins | sample 1965841 | NCBI WGS metagenome assembly UMIR01 (sample SAMEA4836130, study PRJEB28245) | human gut metagenome | biome: gut microbiome; material: fecal sample | place: Denmark | collected 2008 | reverse complement strand
AGTACGGCTTTTCTTTGAATTGGCAAACTATTTCTGTCTTTTTTTGGATTTATCCGGTTGATAACGAGCCACAAGCTATCTGCCGTAAACAGCGCCCAACAAGACAAAAAAAAGACTGCAGGCAACAAGCCACACACGATCAATGCTACAATACATAATCGGCAGCTTGCTACCTGCAGTCCGTAAGTCGATCTTATAATCTGAATTATCTTACAATGTCTTCCGGGAATTTGTCCGGCATCTCAATACGTTTCCAAGTCTCTTTATACCAGCAATTCAGTTCATTGCCATTCAGATCCTTCTCTATAAAATATTTAAGATGCAATACTTTATCATCAACGAGTTCGAAAGTAAGAACATTATCCTGATTGTCGAGCATCGGCAAATGAATATTCTTTTCAATGCTTTCAGCGTATGTATGATCCGACAACTGCTCGTAGCTACCATACCCCGTTATAATAGCATCTGCTCCGGGACGAATCGTGAAATTCACAATTCTTCCATCGTCACTCAGTACTTTGAAAGTATTACTCGGTTTAAGTACACCCGGAGCATCCGGACTTTCTGAAACATAGTGGCACAATTGCCAGATTCCTTTCAGATTAGCTGGCTTAAAGTTAGCCTTTTGTGCCATCACATTTGTTACCGCAAACAGCATCGCCGCCAGCATGGTAAAGAAATAAAGCTTTTTCATATCTGTACGATTTTAGTTAACACTTTAATTCATCTGTCTGTCACAAATATAAAGATTTCTTTTATAAAAATAGCAATCTAAAGACATAAAAAAACTCGCATAATCAAAAGAATATGCGAGTTTCTTATCATTTGTATGAATATTCAGATATGATTCATTAAAAATCGGCATTACGTGGGGTACGCGGGAACGGAATTACATCGCGGATATTAGACATACCCGTCACGAAGAGCAACAAGCGTTCAAATCCCAGTCCGAATCCGGAGTGAGGACAAGTACCGAACTTACGAGTATCCAGATACCACCACATATCCTTCATCGGAATATGCATTTCTTCAATACGCGTCATCAATTTGTTATAATCAGACTCACGTTCCGAACCGCCAATGATCTCTCCGATTTTAGGGAAAAGTACATCCATGGCACGCACAGTCTTACCATCCTCATTCTGTTTCATATAGAAGGCCTTTATTTCCTTCGGATAGTCAGTCAGGATCACCGGACGCTTAAAGTGGTCTTCCACCAGATAACGCTCGTGTTCAGAAGCCAAATCAACTCCCCAGTAAACTGGGAATTCGAATTTATGTCCTTTGGCAACAGCTTCTTCCAGTATTTTAATACCTTCCGTGTATGGCAGACGGACGAAGTCTTCTTTAAGTACACCTTCCAAACGTTCAATTAATCCTTTATCGAACATGTCGTTCAGGAATTTCACATCATCTGCGCAGTTATCCAAAGCCCATCTCACACAATATTTAATGAACTCTTCAGCCAAATCCATATTCTCCTGAATTTCGTTGAAAGCTACCTCCGGTTCAATCATCCAGAACTCGGCCAAGTGGCGCGGAGTGTTAGAATTTTCGGCACGGAAAGTAGGACCAAACGTATAGATTGCACCTAAAGCGGTAGCAGCTAACTCACCTTCCAACTGCCCCGAAACAGTCAAACTGGCTTGTTTGCCAAAGAAGTCATCATCATACACGATAGAACCGTTTTCATCTTTTTTCAGATCATACAGGTTCATGGTAGTCACCTGAAACATCTGTCCGGCACCTTCACAGTCAGACGCTGTAATGATAGGTGTATGAAAATAGAAGAATCCCTTTTCATGGAAGAATTTATGGATAGCAATAGCCATATTGTGACGAATACGGAATACTGCTCCAAAAGTATTGGTACGCGGACGCAAATGGGCTATCTCACGCAAAAACTCCATAGAGTGCCCTTTCTTCTGTAGCGGATACGTATTGTCACAAGTTCCCAGCACTTCGATTTCACGAGCCTGCACTTCAGCCTTCTGTCCGGCGCCTACCGACTCCGTCAACACACCGTTCACGCTCAGACAAGCACCGGTCGTGATTTGCTTCAGCATCTCTTCATCAAAGTTCGCCAGATCGACTACGACCTGCACGTTATTTATTGTAGAACCGTCATTCAGTGCGATAAAGTTAACTTGTTTGCTGCCTCTGCGGGTGCGAACCCATCCTTTCACATTGACCATAGCGCCAAAATCTTCGCGCTTCATCAGGTCGACAATTTTTGTTCTACTAATCTTTTCCATACAACTATTTTATATACATTATTATATATAGTAGCCAGAAGTCAGCAACCGGGAGTGACAAACGCCCGGTTACTGACCACTGACTGCCATCTTCTAAATTCTTTTATTATTCAAAAGATCCCATCCGGAGGAAGTTAACTTCCTGTTCTGTAAGATAACGCCACTCACCACGGCGCAATCCTTTTTTAGTCAGTCCGGCAAAGAATACACGGTCAAGTTTCACCACCTTGTAACCCAACGATTCAAATATACGACGGACGATACGATTCTTTCCGGAGTGGATTTCGATACCCACTTGATCACGCTTCACCTCGTCAGAATAACTGATGGCATCCGCATGGATTTCACCATCTTCCAGCTGAATACCGGCTGCAATCTGGTCCATATCTGCCTTAGTCAGGTTCTTATCCAAATATACATGATAGATTTTTTTCTTCAGGTATTTCGGATGTGTCAGTTTAGAAGCTAAATCACCATCATTAGTCAACAGCAATACACCTGTTGTGTTACGGTCCAGACGTCCTACCGGATAAATACGCTCAGCGCAGGCCCCTTTTACCAGATCCATAACAGTCAGACGAGCCTGAGGATCATCCGAAGTAGTTACACAATCTTTCGGCTTGTTCAGCAACACATACACCTTACGCTCAATACTAACGGTTTCATCGTGAAACTTCACCACATCAGCGCGCTTGATCTTTGTACCCAACTCTGTAACAACCTCTCCATTGACAGAAACTACACCTGCCGTGATAAATTCATCAGCTTCACGACGAGAGCAGACTCCTGCATTAGCCAGGAACTTATTCAGACGGATCGGTTCATTCGGATCAACAAATTGTTCTTTGTATTCAATCTGTTTTTTCTTACTGTATTTAGCATTCGGATCGTAATCCCCCGTACGACGTATCGGACGTGAGAATCCCTGCGATCTGTTATCGTTATTGTATCTCGGACGATAGGGACGGTCACCGCCTTCACGATTGTATGAAGGACGTTGCGGACGGTCGCCATAGGAACGCTGAGGACGATCACCACCTTCGCTGTTAAAGCGCGGACGGTAGGGACGGTCGCCACCTTCACGGTTATATGAAGGACGTTGCGGACGGTCGCCATAAGAACGCTGAGGACGGTCACCACCTTCGCTGTTAAAACGCGGACGATAGGGACGGTCACCACCTTCACGATTATATGAAGGACGTTGCGGACGATCACCATAAGAACGCTGAGGACGATCTTCACTATTACTATTAAATCTCGGACGATAAGGACGGTCGCCACCTTCACGATTGTATGAAGGACGACTGTATCCGCCTTCTCTGTTAAAACTTCTGTTACCATCACGGCCGGCGTCCGTATTCTCACTCTTGGAGTCTTCGCGCCATTCTTCGTTTTCTGTGCTCATTTTCTTATTCGAATAAAAATTAAACTTTTGGCCTCACGGCCTGATTTTAGACACTTATATTATATATAACAATAATCACCCTTAAATTCCCGTATACGAATGGGGAGTAATTACTCTTAATTCTTTTTTGATTTCTTCGTTCACATCCAATCCTTCAATAAACTCCTTGATAGAAGTTTCTGTGATAGCCTGATTCGTACGAGTCAGAGCCTTCAAGGCTTCGTACGGATGCGGGTAAGCCTCACGACGAAGAATAGTCTGGATAGCCTCAGCCACCACACTCCAGCAATTATCCAAATCACGATAGATAGCCGTTTCGTTGAGCAACAACTTGCGCAATCCTTTCAGCGAACTTTGAATAGCAATCACAATATGCCCGAACGGAGTACCTACATTACGCAGCACAGTAGAATCTGTCAGGTCGCGTTGCAAACGTGATACGGGAAGTTTCACTGCGAGGTGTTCCAGAATGGCATTGGCAATTCCGAGATTACCTTCTGCATTCTCAAAATCAATCGGATTTACTTTATGCGGCATCGCACTCGATCCCACCTCTCCGGCTTTAATCTTCTGCTTGAAATATTCCATCGAGATGTATTGCCAGAAATCACGGTTCATATCGATCATCACCGTATTGATACGCTTCATGGCATCGAAGATAGCCGACAGATTGTCGTAGTTCGAAATCTGTGTTGTATATTCCTCGCGTTCCAATCCCAGTTTCTCTGCAACAAACTGATTTCCGAATGCTTTCCAATCATATTCGGGATAAGCCACATGGTGTGCATTATAATTTCCGGTTGCACCGCCGAATTTAGCAGTTACAGGGCAAGCCTTCAAAGTAGCCAGCTGACGTTCCAGGCGATAAACAAAAACCATAATTTCCTTTCCCAAGCGAGTTGGAGATGCCGGCTGACCGTGAGTTTTGGCAAGCATCGGAATGGATTCCCATTCAGTAGCATACGTTTTCAACTGCGCAATCAGTTCTTCAATCAGCGGATAGTAAACTTGCTCCAATGCTTCCTTGATAGAAAGAGGGATCGATGTATTGTTAATATCCTGCGAAGTCAGTCCAAAATGAATAAACTCTTTGTACTCTTCCAATCCACCCAACTTATCAAACTCTTCTTTCAGGAAATACTCTACGGCTTTCACATCATGGTTAGTCACACTTTCAATATCCTTGATACGCTGCGCATCGGCTTCCGTAAAATTACGGTAGATATTGCGCAATGACTCGAACACACTCTTATCAATTCCCTTCAGTTGCGGCAACGGCAGTTCGCACAAAGTAATAAAATACTCTACTTCTACCTGCACACGGTATTTAATCAACGCATATTCAGAAAAATATGCAGCTAAAGCTTCAGCCTTGCCTCTATATCGGCCGTCAATCGGAGAGATGGCCGTAAGTAAATCAAGTTTCATATTGTCGTTTAGATAATTATCAGGCTGCAAAATTAACTCTTTTTCCTGAGTTATAAGGCATAAGGGGAGAGAAAGTTTGTATAAAAGAGACTAAAATCACGATGAACGGCCAAAGGTGAACAGTCTTTAAACAATCAACGATGAACTACTTGCATTTTACCATCGTTGCAAGATAGTTCATCGTTGATCATTCATCATTCAAAAACCGTTCATCGCTTCACTCAGCCCTTAAGCTTCATCAACACCGGTGTTTTCACTGTTTTCACTTCTGTTTGAGGGGTTTCATTCAATTGTTCAAAGATAACAATCTTATTTTTACCCTTCTTCAGCCATACACCCGGAACATAGAGTGTTTGCTGAGGACCTACTTTCCAGTAACGTCCGATATTAACACCGTTCACAAAAACGATACCCTTTCCCCAGCTTTCCATATCCATAAATGTATCTCCGACTTTATCCAACGTAAAAGTCCCCTCATAAAGCACCGGACAGCCTTTCAGCTTAGCCACTTCAGACGGTACATTTTTATGTGTATCAGCTTTCAATTTGGTCAAATCGGGCATTTCGTCCATCGGCAACTGATACATATCCCATCCGCCGACAATTTCTTTACCGGCTATCTGAACCGGACTAATAATTCCCTTGGTATTATGTACGATCTCGCTACCATAATTAATGCGTCCCATATTTTCAACCAGAATCTGCAGAGTAGCATTAAACGGCACCTCTATCTCCATGGAGTAGGTCTTGGTATTCCGATTCAACACTCCTACCTGTTCACCATCCACATAAACAACGGCATAGTCACGCAACCCCGGAATTTCAAGTGTTCCGCTAATCGGCTGATTGAAATGACGAGTATACAATACATATCCATACCCCTGATTCAATTGTTCAAAAGTCAAGGGAGTATCAGACGACACGGGTTTCTGTTTTTCTGCAAAAGCAAGCACATCCGCAACTTTATTCAATTGAATAGAAGGTATTTCGATAACAGGATTAGGAGCCGGAGCTTCAGGAATTGTATATTTAACATATTTTTTGATCACATTGCGAATCGAATCATACTTTGGAGTTACCCAGCCTGCCTCGCTAATAGGAGCATCATAATCATAACTGGTCATATCCGGCTGAATATCACGCTTCTTATCATAATTAGCACCACTCGTAAAACCAAAATTCGTACCTCCATGCACCATATAGAAGTTGAAAGAAACATCATTTTGCAGATACTTCTCGGTTTGACGAGCAATCCCGGAAGCTCCTATCTGCGGGAACGGCTCTGCCCAATGCGACAGCCAACCCGGATAAAATTCTGCAACCATATACGGACCTTTGCCGTCGTGATATTGATCAACCACTTTTTTCAAATTCTCAATATCACTTTCGCCATTCGCCGTAGGCAAAGCTCCCGGAGTAGCCCCACCCTCAAAAAGCCAACTGCCATCAGAAGTAAACAGAGGTACATTAAATCCTGCATCAGCCAACTGCTGCTTGATTTTAGCATTGTAAGCGCGATGTTCTTCCAAAGGTATATCCTTACGCTGGGCAACGTATGAACCAAATTCATTCTCACACTGCACCATTACAATCGGACCACCCTTTGTACACTGCAAACTACCGACCTCTTTATAAAGACGATCGATATACGCTTTTGTATATTTCAGAAACTCCGGATTATCTCTCCTGATTTCCATTCCTTTCACATTTTGCAACCACCAAGGATAACCACCGAATTCCCACTCGGCACAAACATAAGGACCGGGACGCAAAATAACCATCATCCCTTCTTCACCTGCGGTTTTTATAAATTCAGCCAAATTCTTGTCACCTGTAAAATCCCATTTTCCGGGCTCCGGCTCATGAAGATTCCAGAACACATAGGTAGCCACTGTATTTAACCCCATACCTTTCATCATCTGCAACCGATGACGCCAATATTGATGAGGGATACGGGCATAATGCATCTCACCGGAAAGAACAGGCGTTATCTTTCCGTTACGATAAAAATGTCCATTCTTGATTTCAAACGTAGATTTCGACTGCGAGAACACGCACAATGGCATGACAGCCAACAACAAAAGTAAAAAAATCGATTTTGTTCGCATGGTAGTATTAATAGGTTTATTGATGAAGCAAAGTAAAGAAATAAATCACTTTCCCGCCAAATTTCCCTTTGTTTTCTTTTAAAAAATAACTTGAATTAATACACCATTGTATCAGGTAAAGTACAGAAAAAGAAAATCCTTACAGAAATATTCTGCAAGGACTCCGTATAGAGTGGGCGTTGACGGATTCGAACCGCCGACCCTCTGCTTGTAAGGCAGATGCTCTGAACCAGCTGAGCTAAACGCCCGATGTATCTTTCTTCGAAGAATATATAGCAAAATTGAATCTCTTTTCAATGTGGGCGTTGACGGATTCGAACCGCCGACCCTCTGCTTGTAAGGCAGATGCTCTGAACCAGCTGAGCTAAACGCCCATATATTCTTCATTGAAAGTGTTCGGTTGTGGGCGTTGACGGATTCGAACCGCCGACCCTCTGCTTGTAAGGCAGATGCTCTGAACCAGCTGAGCTAAACGCCCTTACACTTTCTTTTCAAAAGCGATGCAAAGGTATGGCTTTTCTTGAGACCTACAAATTATTTGCGATATTTTTTTTCAAAAAGTTTTCAACAGGTATAATAACAAACTGATTTTCAATTATAAAAAACAAGCATACAGAGTCTCCCCGAACGTATGTCCGGAAATACAATGGAGGCTTGACTTACAGGATTACATCCGACACCTAATAACACGTGCAGGATTACCTACCGCCACACAATCGTCCGGTATATCCTTTGTCACCACACTGCCGGCTCCGATCACACAACGGTCACCTATCGTCACGCCGGGACAAATGACAGCCCCGCCACCAATCCAACAGTCTTCGCCAATAGTTACCGGATAAGCATACTCTTTGGGGTTACGGCGTTCCAGATAATCCATTGGATGATGTGGAGTATAGATTTGCACACACGGACCTATCAATGTATGACTTCCGATGGTAATGAATGCTCCGTCAAGGAACGTACAATTGGCATTCACAAATACATGCTCACCCAAACGGATGCCATCGCCATGATCACAATGAAAAGGCGGGCAAATAATGGAAGTAGCCGGAAGATCAGGTATCAATTCTTCAAGTAGTCCCCGATAAGTTTCGTCATACGTACTCAAGCACCGCATTCGTGCCAATAACTTCTTGGCATGTTCAAATCTCACCTGTAATTCAGGTGCCGACATATCCGCCAATTCACCGCTACGCATTTTTTCTATTTCTGTCATCTCGATTCATTCTGTTTTTCCGTTTGTAAATACATATTTTGTCTCGTCCGAAAGCTGTTCGTTAAATTCAAACCCTTCCCAGGCGAATGTCTTCAATTGTTCAACAGATTCTATCCGGTTCTTCAGAATATAACGAGTCATCTCGCCCCGCGACATCTTAGTATAAACCACTACCGTAGCCAATTTTCCGTTTTTCCAGACGTGAAACTCGGGAGTTATCACACGAACCTCCTTCTCAACCCGCTTCCAATCGAAAAGTCCCCGCATTTCGTCACTTGCCAGATTACAAAGCACCCCACCGGCTTTCTTGATATCTGCAATAAACCGGTCTGTAAGGATTGGCTTCCAATAATCAAACATCGTTCTGTTGCCGGGTTCAGGCAACCGTACATCTCCCTCAAGCCGGTAAGGCCGAATCATATCGAGAGGACGCAACAACCCATAGCAGAATGAAGTCAATCTCAGATGATCCTGGGCATAGCAAAAGTCTTCTTCTGAAAAGTCCTGGGGGTGAACTCTTTTAAAAACAATCCCTGTATAAGCCAACAATGCAGGCAATTCTCGTGTACCCTCCGCATGAAAAGCCTGATAGCGTCTATAATTTTCAACAGCAATCTTAGGATTCACCTTTAACAGCCGTTCCAACTCCTCGACTGAAAATTGTGACATCTGCAGAGCAACCTCCGCTGCCTCCTTCCGGAAGCCGGGAAATGTAGTGAGAGGCGTTTTTGTCTTCGAAACGTCACTCATAGTTTTGGCACAAGATAAAAGTATCAGCATAGGCATTTTCCTTATTTCAATGTTTCAAAGGAACAAAATTAATAGAAAAACGGCAGTATGCACTTTTTTTCTTATTTTTGTGCAGTCACTAAAACCTGAAAAACTAACATTTTACCTAAAATGAAGATTAAACGACTCTACTTACTGGGAGCCTGGCTCCTTTTGGGCGTCAGTGCTTCGGCCCAAATCACAAGTATTCAACCACAACCACAGCAGATCCTTTCACAAGCCCGAAACCTGAGCTTACCGGACACCTATCTGATTGTTGGAGATACAGAGGCAAACACACATGCCGTCAGTGCCCTGAAAACCCTGCTTGCCGGAAAGCATTCGGATAAGAACGGGTTTCGCATCTATATCGGTGAAAAAGGAGACAAAGCTATCCGCAAATTCGCCCGACAGATTCCTAATCACAAAGAAGGCTATTATTTGGCCATCAATGATAAAGAGATTGTCTTAGCCGGCCAGGACGAAAGGGGAACTTTCTATGCCTTGCAGACGTTAGCACAGTTACTGAATGACAATCAACTTCCTGTAGTAGAAATCAAAGACTACCCTTCAGTCCGTTTCCGCGGTGTAGTCGAAGGATTTTACGGAACCCCCTGGAGCCACGAAGCTCGTCTCCGTCAGTTGAAGTTCTACGGAGAGAATAAAATGAATACCTATATCTATGGGCCTAAAGATGATCCATACCACAGTTCTCCCAACTGGCGCCTGCCATATCCCGAAAAAGAGGCCCTCCAATTACAGGAGTTGGTAAAAGTAGCCAATGAGAACGAAGTGGACTTTGTATGGGCTATTCATCCGGGACAAGACATCAAATGGAACCAAGAAGACCGCGATCTGCTACTGGCAAAATTCGAAAAAATGTACGATCTGGGAGTCCGTTCGTTCGCTGTATTCTTTGACGATATCTCGGGAGAAGGCACCAATCCGAACAAGCAAGCCGAACTGTTGAACCATATCGACGAGAAATTCGTAAAGGTAAAACCGGATGTCACTCCTTTGGTCATGTGTCCTACAGAATACAATAAAAGCTGGTCGAATCCCAAGGGAAATTATCTGACTACCTTGGGAGAAAAGCTGAACCCTTCTATCCAAATAATGTGGACGGGTGACCGTGTCATTTCTGATATAACCAAAGACGGCATAGCTTGGATCAACGCACGCATCAAACGTCCGGCGTATATTTGGTGGAACTTTCCGGTATCAGATTATGTACGCGACCATCTTTTACTCGGACCGGTCTATGGCAACGACACGCAGATTGCCGATCAGATGTCAGGCTTTGTCACCAATCCTATGGAACATGCCGAAGCATCCAAAATTGCAATTTACAGTGTAGCCGGCTATGCATGGAATCCTGAAAAATACAACAGTGAACAGACATGGAAAGATGCTATCCGTACCATTCTGCCAAGTGCCGCAGACGAATTGGAATTTTTTGCAGCACATAACTCTGACTTGGGACCGAACGGACATAAATACCGCCGGGACGAATCTGTCGAATTGCAGCCGTTATCACAACGTTTTCTCGATAGCTACCTAAAAAACGGTTCATATACCGAAGCTGACTTCAACGCTTTGGAAGCAACTTTCGGAAAGATGGTAGAGTCCGGTGACATTTTGATGACCAACACAGGGAATCGTCCCCTCATTGTTGAAATGATGCCTTGGCTCCGTCAGTTTAAATTATTGGGCGAAACCGGGCAAGAAGTTCTGGCTATGGCCAAAGCTTATAAAGAAGGGGACAACTCACTCTTTATCCGGAAATACCGTCATGTGAAAGCACTGCAACAGCAAATGTTCCAGGTAGATCAAACCTATAACCAGAATCCTTACCAACCGGGTGTAAAAACAGCAACTAAAGTGATCAAGCCACTGATAGATCAAACATTTACCACGGTCACCGAACGCTATAATAAGGAGCACGGTACACAATTGGATGCCGCAACAGACTATATGCCCCACAAACTGGTAAGTGATGTAGAGCAATTACGCAATCAGCCGTTACAGATCAAAACCAACCGTGTATTGGTATCACCTGCCAACGAAGTAATTAAATGGGGAGCCGGATGCACGCTGACCATCGAACTGGATCAAGCTTATCCGGGAGAAAATCTGGATATAGATTTCGGTAAACCGGACGTGGCTGCCTGGGGACAACTTGAAATTTCGGCTGATGGCAAAGAATGGCAGAAGGTCGATTTCAAACAGGAAAAGAACCGCATCACCTTGAACTTGAAACAAACACCTGTGAAAGCTGTACGTTTCAGTAATGTCGGCAATGCGGAACAAGAAGTTTACCTGCGCCGCTTCATGATTACTCTGGACAAATAGAAATTCATTAAAAACTTATCTGTGCAAAAGCCCCTTCCGACATTTTCGCTAAAATACGGAAGGGGCGCACACAAACAAAACAAACAATAATTCATCAACAGCCTTCACAGGCTATACCGATGAATATCACTAAAGATAGCATATAAAGAATATGCTCGTGAAAAAGCCGCCTTTTCAGGCTGCAGAGGATAAGATTAATCATTCAGCATGTTCATTTATCTTCGTACAAGAGCTTTCTCTTTCCTGTAATACACGAAATTTCATTTGTTGCTGTTCCCGCCAATAATAAAAACCTCCACACGAAATCTTACACAAAACAACATATTCTGTTTTACGCTTCCGCATCAGACGTAACAAAGGAGTACACAAAAACTTATCCGGTTCGGAAACACGTACCCTGATTGTTTTCTGCCCGGAAGAGACTCCATCGGGGCAAGGCAACCAGTCGATATCAAGTATGCCCAGAAGAGAATAACAATAAAAAGCAGAATGTTCATAAGCATACCATGCTCCTTCTTCCTGATACAGAAAAATACAATCAACATTCTGTGCTTCTATTTGCAATATCTCTTCCAGGGTCATACTACCGCAACGTTCTATTGAATAACTACTATCTTACGGGCTACAGTTTCCCCGCTGGAGGCGGAAGTCATCTGTACAGTCCCTCTCCTGCTCGCTCCGAAAGCTACATGCAAATAAGCATGCGAACTGTATTTGCTACTGAGTTCCGACACCATGCCGTCTCCCGGAAGAGCTCCGGGAGATGCGGCGGATGGGTGTAGAAAGAGCCAGCCGGGAGATGTCGGATTCAACACCCGTACCGTCCAGTTACGATCGGTTGAACCGACCAAATCGAGGACAAACGAATCGGTATCTTTCTGATCCGATATGATGGGATTCCAACTGACACGAACCGGCTGAGACAGATTATCACACGTCATAGTCAAGGTTGTAGCTACGGCATCATTGGCCGCTGAGGTAAAATCCCCCGTAATTTTATATTTGTTACTTCCCAAAGCCTGGGCAGACAGGTTTGTCAACCAATTACAATCGTCAGGAAGGGTCAGAACCGGCTGAATACCACGACTGGAATATACGGTACAAATATCCACACCAGTTGCCGATGTAGTCACACCTGTTTTTCCATATAGGCTGAATACATTATTAGACGATGCCATACGGTATTGACCGTCGGCCACAATACAGGGCAGATCCGTGTCTTCATCCGTCAACTCCACTTTCAAAGCATTCGAAGGTGCAGAAGCCACAGCAATATCCGGACTTTCATATCCCGGACCATTGACTCCCACCACTGTAACAATATAGCGGTGGTTGCGTACAATGTTCAAAGGACTTCCGTCATTACCGTTCATCACTACCTTATAGTAGCCCTTTTTCCCCTTATACCGGGCTGCAATCACTACTCCCATATAGTCGGAAGCCGAACAATTGCGCTCATAAATGTATAAAGATGGTTCCGCACCATTAACCCAACCCTTACGATAATCCAGATAGGTTCCACCGGTAACCGGATTCGCGACAACGGGAGTATTTACTTCTCCTGTGCAATCGGTCGGAGCCAGGAAGCCATGACAAGCCCCCTGATGTACAGTAATTCCCTCGATGACAAAATCATCCAGTCCGGTATTCCCACCTCCATTACCCTTCTTCACTTGTATACATGCTGTGGAACGCAACAGTTTCACACCCTCTGCTTTCGTTACGATATTGATTCCGTTCAATGCAAAACGTCCCCACATGACCAAAGGCATTACATGGTTTAACAATGTACTCTCCCCTTCATCCACATGTTCGAGTGAGGCTGTCTGCAAGGAAGAGATAGCCGCATTTTCAGCCATCCCCGGAGTTATACCACCAAAGTTCAAGCGATCCGAAGTGCCATCAGCACTCCGACCGTTTGCTACCAGATGAATGATACGCCGTTCCGAAGTGGCATCCAAACGGACTGTGAAATTAATCCCCGTTCCGGTGACCACCAACCTGTCATTATCTACTTTGACGCGTTCCATAAACTTTGCGTCTTTGTCGAATATCAACAAGTCTGCGTTCTTAATATCGGTATCCGTATATGGACCACCGGCACGAGTAAGAGTATTTACTGACTCCGGTTGCGGTAGGGTTACCGAAACAGCAACATCTATCTTTCCATAAGCGGGTTTCTGTTCCTCCTCCTCATGACTGCACGAGGCAAACAGAAAAGCAATCAGTATACCTATTATATATTGTATTTTCATATTATACTCTTCATTTTCATTATACGCATTAAAGCTATTTCCCTTGTCCTCGATAGCTGTTAGAATAAGTATCAACTATAGTAGGAGTCCAATAAGGTTTCTGAGTTTCTTCTACACTTCTCATAGGAACCCGCATCGAACGAGTACCTGTCCACAAAGTTCCTTTCCAATTTATTTTTGCAGTGTGTTTCTTACGGTCATATACAATATCACAAATATGGTCATATTGCTTATTACCGGAAGCCTGCACATTAAACTTATTTGTAGAAGTGTAAACCAGTGTTCCACCTTGATTGACAAAATTCGTACCGACATGACTCATCGTACCACCCAAATAAGCATAGATATTACAAGTCATTGGAATACCGCCTCCTCTATACCACCCGGCATTCACCTGCAAGGTTACTGTACGTGGCAATAACCCCGGAGCACTCGGATCTATGCCATGTTGACCGGGATAAGGTGCAGAATTGATTACCGGGGCATTAAAGAATGCAGTTTCTCCTTGTCCAGATTGAGCATCACCACCCCATTTCAACAACTCCTTATTATCATAATTAACCACACTACCTTGGCTCCAGCCAACCCACTGATTCTGGAATGCATCTACCGAACTTGTATTGTAAGTAATACCATTTACCACAACAGATGTAGGATTTCCTGTAAAACCAACTTTCACATCTACGTCATTCGCACTCCACACAAACTGCACGACAAAATAATTAAACTCTGGGATACGAACAATTATAGCTTGAAGCACCGACACTTTAACTGTATAATCAGGATCATCAATATGTCCAAGGGTTATTTCTCCATAACGTTCTTCCTCATTAGGTTCACGATCACAGACAAAAGTAAAAATACCGGTTGCAGGATTATAATCCGTCTCTGGAGCAGGATGTATCCAACTTGGCTTATTGATAATAGTCAAATCACGGGTATCTCCACCATATACTTTCACATTGTTCACAGTACATGTAGTATCCGGATGCACAGTTGGCTGTGTAACCTCAATTAAATCATCAATAATACCAATAAATAAATTACTTAAATGGACAGTATCCGTATCAAGAGTCATCATATTTTTAAAAACAGCCTGCCCTTCTCCATAATATTCATCATACAATGAGTCATCACTGGTAGAGGTTCTTGTAAAAGTTACAGATGTACTTCCTGCTGTTCCTTGGGTAGTAGCAGCGGTCGCTTTGGAACTTTGAGACAGTAATTTCCAATTTCCCCCAACAGACCGAACATCAAGTGAAGCTGTCGGATGAGGAGGACTAAATTGTAGTTTATTGACACTAACTTTAATCGTACCTCTATCCGGTCTTTGTGTTACCGGTATTTTCTTGGTCACATTATTGGCCTTAATGGTAATATAAGAGGTACGCGGATGATTATCCACATAGCTATCCAAGTCGGCAGTAATTTCCACCGCATTCCCATCCAACTTTTTCACCGAAGTAATCCACGTGGCCCCAGGTGCCTTCTCCACTGTATATTCCCGGGCATTGGTATTTACATGTATCGTGTCTTTGAATGCCAGCCCAACCGAAGCTTTATCCGTATAAAGTTGGGTCTGTGACAAATCAGCTTCCAACTGTGTATCCTGCCAGTTCAATATCTCAGTGGAGACATCGAGCTTTCCACCAAGGAAAATGCGCACCAACAAAATTCCGTTTACTCGTGGAACCCGAGGGATTACCACATCCGTCTTCTCAAAACGTGTTCCTCCTTCACTGGCCAGATCGACACTCAGTTTAAGATGACTGGTAGTTGTGTCGGTCGGAAGTGCATTCAGATAATCAGTTCCTTTATGAGCCGGCACAATAAACCGAAGCGTATCACTGTACTGATGACCGGCCATTGCAGTATTATTATGTATAGTAAAAGTACCGGTCATAGGCTCCGCACTCACAGTAGGATTGTTTTTATTGGGATATAACCCTCCTTCCCAGTTAAGAGTCGTAGGCACATTAGTCAATTTCATCGTGTGAGTGCCATTAATATCCAGTCCTCCGGCATCGGCTATCACGACTTTGACCAATGCAACGTTCCGTGAAAGCAATGCTGTTTCGGAAGCGACATTATCCTGACCGGCAATAACCTGCTGTCCGGTAATATAAGCCGTACGCAGCTCAGGCATAGACGGCAAACTCCCACCGGCAGAACGTGTTTCCCACATTTTCAGTGACGAACGTGCCTGTCCACGGACAGGTTGTACCAATCCACTGTTTACATCTCCGTCAGCACTGACCAATGTAATATCCCATGTCCCCGCCGCAACCGGCATAGTGAGGCGGTCTGCAGCGTAAGTCACATCCGGCACTTTCTGCCTGAATTGTCCGGCAGTAGCTCCATCTCCATCAAACAGATAGACTTGCGTATTATTGATAATGTCTGCTGAAGCTCTTGTCATCCTGAAAACCAATGAAGGATTACCATTGGTTCCCCCCGGCGATTCCCTGTCATCCGTACAAGCAAACGCCAGAAAAAGCAGCAAGCCCATCAACCCTGTATATATTCTTTTTCCTGTCATAGTTCTTTTTTCATCCATTTTCTTCTGAGCGGACAAGAATACCTTACACTCGAGATGCAAGGCATTCTTCTCCCCAAGAATCATTTTATTTCCGGATCGTAAACTCTGCCGTACGTTCTGCATCCGATACACTGATCGGCTGTGCACCTGTAGGTTGGTTTACAGATTTGATTTTCAGTTTCACCTGTTTTTCCAAAGTATCCGTACTGAACAATACCACTCCATTCACATTGGCGGAGCTATGGTTACCGTCTCCACTGATACGTAGGTCATGCAGGTTGGTAAAGACAAAGTCTTTTCCTTCTTTTGCCGTAGCATCGGGCAATGTCACACAGTTAACAATGATATCACTACCTGTGGCATTGGTCAATAAAGCTCCGTCTGAAGCACGCAACAGCGAAACAGTGAAGAAGCCCGACACCACATTATTATTCACTCTGTGGTCACCCAATGAAGCAATGGCCAGACGTGCCGGCTGATCGACGACAATTCCACTGCAACTCAACAGTTCACCATCAAAAGCAACATTAGAACCACTCAGGCTATGTACTTTATTAAAATTCACTACCACGGTTTTAGGAAGTTCATAGCGGGTGTCCTCCAATGTCCTGACATTAAAAGATGATTTTTGCGAACCATTGGCAAATATCACTCTAGGAGTCAATCCCATATCGAAATCGAGCGCATCGGCTGTGCCTTCTCCATATATACCATCTACTATAATATTTGCCCCCGTAGCATTGGTCAAAGGAGTTCCGTCGGTTTTAAATAATCCCAGTTCATATAAAATATCTTTGGATCCCTCTTCTCCACGCTCGGTACGTACCAACTTCA
>UMIR01008498.1_pt1 | contig 17556 bp, 15 predicted proteins | sample 1965841 | NCBI WGS metagenome assembly UMIR01 (sample SAMEA4836130, study PRJEB28245) | human gut metagenome | biome: gut microbiome; material: fecal sample | place: Denmark | collected 2008 | reverse complement strand
TGCCAGCAGGTGCTGGACGCCAGCATCATCGGCCGCGCAGCCAGGCGCGGCTACATCGAGACCCACTGCCATCAGATCCGGGATTACACCCTCAACAAGCAGAAGCAGACCGACGACTACCCCTATGGCGGCGGCTGCGGTATGGTGCTCTATGCCCAGCCCATCGCCGACTGCCTGCGCGCCGTCCAGAAAGAGGTAGCGGAACAGGGACGCCCGGCCCCGCATATCGTGTTCTTGACGGCGGGCGGTCAGTGTTACACCGAAGAGCACGCCCGCAGGCTGGCCCAGTACGATAACCTGACGCTGGTCTGCGGCCACTATGAGGGCATCGACGAGCGCGTCATTGAAGCGTTTGCAGACGAAGAGATCTCGATTGGCGACTATATCCTCACCGGCGGCGAGCTGGCCAGCCTCGTGGTGGCCGACAGCGTCCTCCGCCTCAAGCCCGGCGTTCTGGCGGAGCAGAAGGGCTACGAGGAAGAGAGCTACTGGGACGGCCTGCTGGAATACCCCCAGTACACCCGCCCCGAGGTCTGGGAGGGCCGCGCTGTACCCGACGTTCTGCTGGGCGGCGACCACCAGAAGATCGACGCATGGCGGGGCGAAAAGAGCCGGGAGCGCACCCGTCTGCGCCGCCCGGAGCTGTATGAGCAGTGGTGCGAGAGCCACCCCATCACCGAGCTGCCCAAGTGGAAGCGGGGCGAGAATGTCCGCCTCGTCAAGACGGAAGAACAGTTTGCCGCTGCGGCAAAGCTGTTTGCAGAGGGACGCCGCGCCGTCTGCGCCGGAAACTGGACGGAAGAGTATTGTGCAGGCCTGACAGAAGAGGAGTTTCTCGCTCAGCTCAAGGCAGAGAAAAAAGGCGGCTGGGCCTGCTACCTGCACACGACGAAAGATGTGCCGGACGGCATGGTGAGCGTAGACCACAGGACCGGCCGCATTGAGCATCTCTTTGTGTCTGGGAATGCCCAGGGAAAGGGCATCGGCCGGAAAATGTTGGATTTCGCCCGCAAAAAGCTGGAAGAGTATGAGCATCCCCGCCTGAGCGTGCTGGACACCAACGCCCGCGCCATTGCTCTCTATCGTCGGATGGGATGGAAATTCACAGGCGAAAAAGACATGGAATTTGACCCTGCGGAATATCCTTCTGTTGTAAAGAAATGCGCGCTGCTGTGGATGCAGTACGAGGGTTGAGCGGAGTCTGCGGCAAACGTCATACTCTGCCGGATAAGCACAAAAACAGTCGGAGTGCTGACCCTCTGTCGAAAAAATGTTGAAAACTTTTGTATTACCCCGCCAACACTGGGGGAATAATTTTGTTGTATTTGTATAAAAGGTGGAAAATGCCCCCCTCATCCTTGGGAAAACCGCCAAAAATGCGTCTGGGGTCTGTACAACGGTTTCGCTTTGCGTTAAAATAATCACAACGCAACAGGCGCAAAACATAATTGCATTCCCCAGAACGATAATAGATAGGAGCGTTTTACTATGTACGTCAAAGAAGTTACCGTTGAAAATCAGGTTGGTCTGCACGCCCGTCCGGCAACCTTCTTTATTCAGAAGGCCAATGAGTTCAAGTCTTCCATCTGGGTCGAGAAGGAAGAGCGCCGCGTGAACGCTAAGAGCCTTCTGGGCGTTCTGTCTCTGGGCATCGTGGGCGGCACCACCATCCGCATCATCGCTGATGGCGCAGACGAGCAGGCTGCTGTCGATGGCCTCATCAAGCTGGTGGAGTCCGGCTTTGCAGAGTAATTCAGTTCCATTTCGTGTATGAGCGGCGGGGGTCATCCTTGCCGCTTTTTTGGTATGATGCATCAGAATAAAGGAGGCAGCCTCATGAAAGATTCGACGAAAGAAGCACTGTTCAAGTTTGGCGAGTTTTGTGATTCCGGCAAGCCGTGGTACTGCTTTTTTGGTGTCTATCTGGTGACGCTCATCGTCAATATCACCCTTCTGCTCACCTCGGAGCGGAAGCCCAAGTGGTGGAGCGTGGCCCTCGACGTGTGCGGTCTGGCGCTGGCGGTGTCGAATATTGCCAAGACCGAGATGATGCAGAAAGGCCGGCATAACACCTGATGACCAAGGCAGAACTTTACAAAAAGGCCTGTATGCTGCCGCTTCTGCCGGGTGTCTATATCATCCGGGACAAAAGCGGAACCATCATCTATATCGGCAAGGCCAAACGTCTGCGCATCCGGGTGAGCCAGTATTTCCGGGAGGGTGTGCCTCACGACAACAAGGTCAGCCAGATGATCGCCCACGCCTACGCGTTCGACGTCATCGTCTGCCAGAGCGAGTTCGAGGCGCTGGTGCTGGAAGCAAGCCAGATCAAAGCCCACACCCCGAAGTACAACATCCTGCTCAAGGACGACAAGGGCTACAGCTATATCAAGGTGACAAAGGACGAGTGGCCGCGGCTGTCGTTCACGCTGCAAAAAGAGGATGACGGCGCGGAGTATATCGGCCCTTATACCTCGAGCTTTGCAGCCCGTCAGATGGCCGAGACGGCGATGGATGCTTTTCTGCTGCCCCGGTGCAGCCGGCGGTTCCCGCAGGAAATTGGCCGGGGCCGCCCCTGCCTGAACGCCCACATCGGCAAGTGCATGGCGGTGTGCAGCGGCAAGATAAGCCGTGAAAACTACGAGCAGGCCGTCAAAAGCGCTGTCCACCTCATCCGCTACGGCAAAAAGGATATTCTGAAAACCCTCAACGAGCGGATGCTGGAAGCCTCTGACCGGCTGGAATTTGAGACAGCGGCCCTCATCCGCGACCAAATTGCCGCCATTACCAAGGTGACAGCAGGGCAGAAGGTCGTGGTTGACCCCGACGTGGAGATGGACGTGGTAGCGCTGGCGGGTACGCCCGGCAGCGTCTGCGCGGCTGTCCTCCGCTTCCGGGAGGGGCGGCTGACCGACAAGCGGGAGTTTCTGTTCCACGATACCGCCGACATCGCGGCGGTGCGGGAGGAATTTCTGCCCCGGTACTACCTCGACGATGAGCAGATACCGAAGGTCATTGCCGTGGACGAGCTGCCGCCGGATGTGGACGCCTTGCAGCAGGCCCTCAACGAGAAGCGGGGCAGCGAGGTGCAGCTCTATGTCCCTCAGCGGGGCGATAAGGCGCACCTCGTCGAGATGGCCCACACCAACGCCGTCGAGCGGCTGGCCCGCGAGAGCGGCCGCTATGCCCGGGAGGAAAAGCTTCTGGATGAGCTGGCGCAGGTGCTGGGCCTGCCCAAGCCCCCCCGCACCATCGAGAGCTACGATATTTCCAACTGGGGCGATGGCACCAGCGTCTGCGGCATGGTGACGTTCCGGGACGGCAAGCCCTACAAGGCGGGCTACCGGAAGTTCAAGATGAAGACCGTTGCCGGGACCGATGACTACGCCTCGCTGGCGGAGACCGTCTCCCGCCGTGCGGCTGAATACGAAAAGTATTCCGAAATGGCCGCAAACGGCGAGCCGAGCAGCAACTACTTCGGCCAGAAGCCTGACCTGCTGCTGATGGACGGCGGCAGGGGACAGGTGAGCGCCGCGAAGGCCGCACTGGCCGGGACGGCACTGGCCGATGTACCTCTCTACGGCATGGTGAAGGACGACCACCACCGCACCCGCGCCATCGTGGACAGCGAAGGCCGGGAGATCGCCATCAACATGAACCGCGGGACGTTCACCTTCGTCACGGCCATTCAGGACGAGACGCACCGCTTCGCCAACGCCTACCGCAAGCAGCAGATGAAGCAGAAGAGCTATTCGTCCACCCTCACCGAGGTGCCGGGCGTCGGCCCCAAGACGGCCAAGGCCCTGATGACCCAGTTCAAGAGCGTGGGTGCCGTCAAAGAGGCCACCCCTGACCAGCTGGAGAACACCCCCGGCGTCGGACGGCAGATGGCCCAGACCATTTACGAATATTTCCACCCGCAGGGGTGAAGCAAGTGGAAAAGTCCGGCGCAGACCAATCTGCGGCCGGGCTTTTTGTAAGGAGTTTTTATGTACCAGTTCCAATACGACATCAAGCCGGGCCGTTACCGGCACTTCAAGGGCAACGAATATCAGGTCATCGGGATGGCCCGCCACAGCGAGACCGAAGAGGAAATGGTGGTCTACCGTCCTCTGTACGGCGAGGGCGGGCTCTGGGTGCGCCCGGCGGCTATGTGGGCCGAAGAGGTGGAGCGGGACGGCAAGCGTCAGCCACGCTTTGCCTACATTGGCGAAATGTAAGGGCTTGCGCCCGGAGGCCAAACGCGATACAATGGGTTTTGCAGAACAAACGCGCCTGCGAAACTGTATAAATGAGCACTATACATACAAGATGTAAAATTTTGGAGGATAACAGCTATGGCTTGTACTACCATCCTTGTCGGCAAAAAAGCCTCGTATGACGGCTCTACCATGATCGCCCGGAACGACGATTCCGGCTCCGGCCACTTCACCGCGAAAAAGTTCGTTGTCGTTCAGCCGGAGGAGCACCCGGCTGTTTACAAGTCGGTCATCTCTCATGTAGAAGTTCCCCTGCCGGGCGATGCCCTGCGGATGACCGCCATGCCCAACGCCGTGGAGGGCAAGGGCATCTGGGCTGCTTCGGGCGTCAACGCCGCCAACGTCGGCATGACCGCCACCGAGACGATCACCTCCAACCCCCGCGTTCTGGGCGCAGACCCGCTGGTGGTCTACCAGCCCGCCAGAGACGGCCAGCCGGAAGTCCCCGGCGGCATCGGCGAGGAAGATATTGTTTACCTCGTCCTGCCTTACATCCATTCTGCCCGCGAGGGCGTGCTCCGTCTGGGCAAGCTGCTGGAAGAGTACGGTACCTATGAGATGAACGGCATCGCTTTCCAGGATGTGGACGAGATCTGGTGGCTGGAGACCATTGGCGGCCACCACTGGATGGCCCGCCGTGTGCCGGATGACTCCTATGTGGTCATGCCGAACCAGCTGGGTATCGACGCCTTCGACCTCGACGACGCTTTCGGCGCACAGGAGAATTATCTCTGCTCTGCCGACCTGAGGGAGTTCATCCGGGACAATCACCTCGACCTCTCGCTGGATGGTCGTCTGAACCCGCGTGACGCCTTCGGCAGCCACGACGACGCCGACCACGTTTACAACACCCCCCGCGCATGGTTCATGCTCCGCCACCTCAACCCCAACACCTGGGTCTGGGACGGCCCTGCCGCTGACTACGGCCCCCGCTCGGACGACCTGCCCTGGTGCATGGTGCCGGAGCGGAAGCTGACCCCGGAGGATGTGAAGTATGTGCTGTCCTCCCACTATCAGGGGACTCCCTTCGACCCCTACGCCAGCTACGGCGACAAGAGCATGAAGGGAGCTTACCGCTCCATCGGCATCAACCGCAACGACTTCATGGCCCTCATCCAGATGCGGCCTGACGTGCCGGAAGACATCCGCGCTGTGGAGTGGATCGCCTACGCCTCCAATGCCTTCAATACCATGGTGCCGTTCTACGCCAACGTCGAGCGCACCCCGGCCTATCTGGCCTGCACCACCGGTGAAGTTTCCACCGACAGCTTCTACTGGGTGAGCCGGATGATCGCCGCCATGGCCGATGCCTCCTACGCCAAGAGCCTCATCCATGTGGAGCGGTACGAGGAGGGCTCCCTCTCCGCCAGCCGCGCTCTGCTGAATCAGTACGATAAGAAAATCGCTTCTGCCGAGGAAAGCCAGCGCGCCGCCCTGCGGGAGGAGGCCAACACCGCCATCGCTGCCGAGCTGAAGAAGCGGGCTTCCGATACGCTGGATAAGGTCCTCTTCGAGCTGAGCAGCGGCATGAAGAACGCCTACGCCCGTTCGGACGCCTAAATCGCATCCGACCCGGAAGGAAAAAACATTTCCGGCAAAACCAAAACCGTCAAAAACGGTCAAATCAAACCACAAAACCGTCATCCGCCCCGAAGCTGACCGCTCCGGGGCAGATTTTTTGCGCTCTTTTGCGGGTTGTATCCCACTTCTTGTGCAGAATGCATGATTTTGACGGAAATATTTTGGCAGATAAACTGACGGAAAGTGATTGATTTTGACGGAATATTTGCTATAATACAGACAGAAACAGTCAAAACGATTCAAACACAAGCAGAAACGTGCAACAGGAGGGATGAAGATGTTGGCAGAGGAGCGGCTTTCCCGCATCATGAAGCTGCTGAGCCAGCAGCGCACCGCGACGGTGCAGGAACTCTGCGAGGCGCTGGATGCCAGCGAGTCCACCATCCGCCGCGATTTGAACGAGCTGGACAGGATGGGCAAGGTGAACAAGGTACACGGCGGCGCAACGCTGCCGGACAGCCAGTTCCTCGCCGACGAGCCGACGATGGCCGCAAAGGAAGCGCTGGCTGTCGTCCAGAAAAAGTGCATCGCAAAGGCGGCGGCGGCCCTCATCACCGCAGAGGATTTCGTCTTTCTGGACGCCGGCAGCACCACGCTGGCGCTGGCCCGGGAGCTGAGCGGCCCGGCGCTGGACGCCCGGTACGTCACCAACGGCGTCGCTCACGCCCGTCTGCTGGCCCAGAAGAGCTGCAAGGTCTTTCTGGTGGGCGGTCTGCTGCGGCCCGAGACGGAGGCCATCATCGGCGCTGCGGCCCTCCACAGCCTGCAGCAGTACAACTTCACGAAAGCGTTCCTGGGGGCAAACGGCGTGGCGCTGGACGCAGGATTCACGACCCCTGACCCCGAGGAAGCGGCTGTCAAGGCCACGGTCGTGCGCCGGGCGAGAGAAGCCTGGTTCCTCGTGGATGACTCGAAGTTCGCCCGCATCTACCCGGCGGTCATCGCCGAGCTGTCCGGCGGCGCTATCCTGACGAATCATTGTCCGAATCCGAAATACAGACAATTCACTCTGGTAAAGGAGGCAGCAGAATGATCTATACCGTGACATTCAACCCGGCCATCGACTACGTCGTGCGGCTGGACACACCGCTGGAAGTGGGCGAGGTGAACCGCGCCAAAGGCGAGGACTGCGTGCTGGGAGGCAAGGGCATCAACGTGTCCGGTGTGCTGGCCGAGCTGGGCTGCCGGAACACGGCGCTGGGCTTTGTGGCTGGTGAGACGGGTGCGTGGCTCGAGCGGGGTCTGGCCGCGCAGGGCATCACCACCGATTTTATCCACCTCGAGCAGGGCATGACCCGCATCAACGTCAAGATAAAGGCGGGGCAGGAGACTGAGCTGAACGGCGCAGGCCCGGACATCCCCGAGAGCGCCATGGAGCAGCTGGAAGCACAGCTCGATAAGCTGGCCGAGGGCGACATCCTCATTCTGGCGGGGAGCATCCCGTCCAGCCTGCCCCAGACCACCTACGAGCGTCTGCTGGCCCGTCTGGAAGGCCACGGTGTGCATACGGTGGTGGACGCCACCCGCGACCTGCTGGTGAATGTGCTGCAGTATCACCCCTTCCTCATCAAGCCCAATAATCATGAGCTGGGTGAGATCGTGGGCCGCACCCTTACCACCGACGCCGACATTACCGCTGCCGCCCGCACCCTGCAGGAAAAGGGCGCCCGGAACGTGCTGGTGAGCATGGCCGGTGACGGTGCGCTCCTGCTGGACGAGAAGGGCGAGGTCCACCGCATCGGCACGCCCAAAGGCAAGGTGGTCAACAGCGTGGGCGCAGGCGACAGCATGGTGGCCGGTTTCGTGGCAGGCTATCTGCGCAGCGGCAGCTATCTGGAAGCCCTGCGTCTGGGTACTGCCTGCGGCAGTGCCACTGCGTTCAGCCTCGGGTTGGCAAAGAAGGAAAAGATCGACGCTTTGCTGGCGACGATTTGAGCGATAGAAGGAAACAAGGAGAGGAGACACACTATGCGAATCACGGAATTGTTCACGGCACAGTCCATCGCGCTGGACGAAGCCCAGCAGGACCGCAGCCAGATCATCGACCGTCTGGTGGAGCTGCAGGCGACCCACGGCAACATCAGAGACAAGGAAGCCTACAAAAAGGGCCTGTATGAGCGCGAGGACGAGGGCTCGACCTATGTTGATAACGGCATCACCGTCCCCCATGCCAAGTGCGACTGCGTGACCCGGCCCAGTCTGGCGGCCCTCCGCCTCAAGACCCCGGTGCAGTACAATGCCGAGGACGACGGCAAGACCGACCTGCTGTTTGCAATCGCAGCCCCCAAGAACGGCAGCCTCCACGTGGATATGCTGGCCCGTATGATGCAGATGCTCATGAACGAGGACTTCGTGGAGAAGCTGCGCACCGCCAAAACCCCGGAAGACTTCCTCGCCGCCATCGACGCGCAGGAAGAAGCCCAGTTCGGCGACGAGAGCTTCACCGACCAGGAGATCGAGCAGGCGGGCTACCGTGTGCTGGCCGTCACCGCCTGTGTCAACGGCATCGCCCACACCTACATGGCCGCTGAAGCCCTGAACAAGGCCGGTGCCAAGATGGGCGTGACCATCAAAGTCGAGACCAACGGCTCCGACGGCGCAAAGAACATCCTGACGAAAGATGAAATTGCAAACTGCGACGGCATCATCGTGGCAGCGGAGAAGAAGATCGAGACGGCCCGCTTCGACGGCAAGCCGGTCCTCTTCACCCGCGTGGACGACGGCATCCACAAGCCTGAAGAGCTCATCCATAAGATAACCTCCGGCGAGGTGCCGGAGTTCCACGCTAAGGGCGGCGCACAGGCCTCGGAGGACGCTTCTGCCTCCGACAGCTTTGGCCGCAGCCTCTACAAGAATCTGATGAACGGCGTCTCCCATATGCTGCCCTTCGTGGTGGGCGGCGGCATCATGATAGCGCTGGCCTTCCTGCTGGACGATTACAGCATTGACCCCTCCAACTTCGGCATGAACACTCCGCTGGCCGCCTTCTTCAAGACGGTGGGTTCTGCGGCCTTCAGCTATATGCTCCCCATCCTGGCGGGCTTCATCGCCATGTCCATCGCAGACCGTCCGGGTCTGGCTGTCGGCTTCGCAGGCGGCGTGCTGGCCATGAACGGCACCAACTTCGCCGGTATCGCCGCCGGTGAGACCACCGGCATCTCCGGCGGCTTCCTGGCCGCTCTGCTGGCTGGTTTCGTGGCCGGTTATGTGGTGGAGTTCCTCAAGAAAATCACCGAAAAGCTCCCCGCCAGCCTGAACGGCATCCGTCCCATGCTCATCTACCCGCTGGGCGGCATCCTCATCGTGGGCGTGGTCATGTGCGGTATCAACCCTATCATGGGCATGATCAACACCGCCATGACCAACTGGCTGAACGCCATGGGCGGGACCTCCAAGGTCCTGCTGGGTGCTATCGTGGCCGGTATGATGAGTATCGACATGGGCGGCCCCTTCAACAAGGCGGCTTACGTCTTCGGCACCGCAGCTCTCGCCTCCGGCAACTATGAGGTCATGGCCGCTGTCATGGTGGGCGGCATGGTGCCTCCCATCGCCATCGCCCTCTCCACCACTTTCTGCCCCAAGAAGTGGACTCCCGACGAGCGCCGCAACGGCATCGTCAACTACATCATGGGCCTCTGCTTCGTCACCGAGGGCGCTATCCCTTACGCTGCCGCTGACCCGCTGCGCGTCCTGCCCAGCTGTGTCATCGGTGCAGCCCTCTCCGGTGCGCTGTCCATGACCTTTGGCTGCGCTCTCCGCGCCCCTCACGGCGGCATCTTCGTCTTCCCGGTCGTTGACCACGCTGTGATGTACTGTGTGGCTCTGGCGGTCGGCAGCGTCGTGGGTGCGGTCATCCTGAGCCTGCTCAAGAAGACCCGCACCGAAGAATGATCAGGCTATTCGCTTCCTTTTCAAGTATAAACAGCCAAAGGCCCCCATCCGGCATCTGCCAGATGGGGGCCTTTGGCGTGTAAGATACAGTTAAAAAGGCTCTCCCAAGGGGAGAGCCTTGGCAGAGCCATAAAAACCTGTATAAAACACAAAAACCCGCCTGGCAGCGGGTTTTTGTGTATAGAGGGGTGGGAAAGTATATAAAGTGGTGAATCGCGTTATCAGTCGGCGGCATATCGTACCCGAACACCGGGATCCCCGGCGGTACATCAGAACTTCAGTGACGCTGCCTTGCAGTATGTATTATACCCGAATTTGTTTTCTTGTCAAATGCAAAAATTTGGTTTCGCTTTAATTTAGCACTTTACTTTTTGACAAAAACTTTATATAATTAAAGACGGCAAAACGAAAACTGATTTTTGCACGGTTTGTACTATTGCTACAACAATAAAACTTTACTTTCAAAAAAATTTATGTAATGTAACATATTTCAAAAGGAGTACTTTTCCTATGGACGATTTGGACCGCAAGATTCTCGCCCTCCTCGCAAAGAACGCCCGTATGCCGGTGAAGGAGATCGCCGAAAAGGTGGCGCTGACCAGTCCCGCTGTCTCCAGCCGCATCCACAAGCTGGAAACGGACGGCATCATCAGCGGCTATACCGTGATGCTTAACCGCCCGTCTGACCGGGTCTATGTGGATGCTCTCATCAGCCTCTCGGTGGCCCCGTCCCAGCGGGACGAGCTGGTGGAGCTGATGAAGAACAGCAAAGAGGTGCTGCAGTGCTACCATGTCACGGGCGCTTACACCTTCCTCATCAAGGTGAGCTGCGGCAGTATGCCCCAGCTGGAGCATCTTATCTTACAGTTTCAGAAGCTGGGCACCACCAGCACCCAGATCATCCTCTCGACGCCCGTCAATCACGGTGACCTTGAGGCCATGATGCTGTAAGCGTTCATAGAACTGTTACACTTGTGGGTGCAATTTTCGCCCGCCGTGGGTCGTTTACCGAATAGCAGGGATAAAACATCAAATACTATCACTGCACACCGAAAACCTCACCCTGCGAACGAAAGGATAAATTGAATATGAAACGTATCATTGCTTGTCTGATGACCGGCGTCATGCTGCTGGCTCTGGTGGGCTGCGGCGCGTCGGGCAGCTCCGGCAGCGCGTCTTCTGCCGCGAAGAAAGATTACACCCAGATTCTCCACGACGCCCGCAGCGACGAGGACAACAAGTATGAGATGATATTCACCAAAGGCGAGGACGGCAAGTTCACGGCCCAGTACGGCTACAGCGCCGAGTATGAGGCCGACCAGCTCTCCGATGAGGTGGCCAACATGATGATGCCTCTGCTGGGCCTCGAGGACGATATGTACGACGACTTCGCCGCCTCAGTGTCCGGCATGATGGTCAGCGTCTACGGCGTGGCCATCGTCAAGCCCGCCGAGGGCAAGACGCAGGACGTGGTGGATGCGATGGATGCCTATGTCCAAAGCCAGCAGAAGTCCATGGAGCATTACCTCGAAGACCAGTACCAGATCGCTTCTGCCGCCCGCGTGGCGACTGTCCCCACCGGCGAGGTGGTCATGGTCTGCTGTGAGGACAGCGACACCGTCTTTGAAAACATCAAAAAGGCTCTGGCCGCATAACGTATTGTAGGAAAAAGCCCCCGCTTCCAGCTGGAAACGGGGGCTTTGCTGTATTTGTTGATTACGGATTCTCGATGGCGTTCACGAGCTTGTTGGCGATGTACTGGTGGCCCTTGATGGTGGGATGCACGTCGAGGGTGGTCTCCGTGTTGGGGATGGCCACATAAGTCAAGTTATAAGTCTTGGCGATCTGCTTCTCAAACTTGTTCAGCTTGTTGAAGTAGCTGCGCCAGCAGGGGATGAGCGGTACAGGGTTGGTGTAGCCCACGAGGATGATCTGGGCATCCGGGTTCAGATTGCGGATCTCCTGCACGATGGAGATGAGGGCTGCGGTGGTCTTGGGGTAAGTCTCGTCGCAGATCTTGCTCATGCCGGAGAAGAGCAGATTCCAGGTGGCGTCCCTCTCGGCCTTGGTCAGATCCATCGCCTTGATGCTGCGGTAGATGGTGGACATGGTGGAGCCGGAACCTTCATTGCGCAGGTCGCCGGCCAGAATGGTAGCGGCCAGCTTCTCGCTCTTCCAGTTGGTGGCGTTGCCCAGAGCCACGATGCAGGGGACGAAGGCGTCGTTGGAGCCGATCTGGACGGAGACGACGTCGGCCTTGCGGATGTAGTCCTGGAACTCAGGGTAGTTATACTCGCAGCCGGACGCCATGTTCATCTGGGGCATCTTGCCGTACCGGATCATGTCTGCGAGGTCGGGAGCCGTCAGGGCCGGCAGGCCGAGGTTGATGGCGTGGTCACGGTCGAGGCCGAGAGCTGCAGCCACCTTGCCGACATAGCAGTCGGGAGAGTAGCCCTGAAAGTTGGGAGTCATATCGACGCTGTAGCCGGAGCGCGCACTGTACTGGACATCGGCCAGGCCGACGCCGGCCACGATGCTGTCGCCCAGTGCGACGTAGGTGAGCTGCTCGTCCTTGTCTTCCTCTTTGGTGTCATCGGCCTTGACCTCGGCCTCTGCAGCGGTCACTGCCTCCTCTGCGTCGTCCGCAGAAGGGGCAGGGTCAGCCTGAGCCGTCTCGGTGGCAGAAGCCGCGGCTTCCGCCGGAGTCTCGGGCTGCAGGGCAGCCTCTGGGTTCAGGGTGACGATGACATGATCATCGCTGACGGTGTCCGCAGCGGCCTCGGTCCCCTCGGCCAGCGCAGGGACACTGAGCAGGGAGACGAGCAGCAGGGCAGAGACCGCCAGACTTGCAAAACGCTTGTTCATGGCAGAAGAGTCCTTTCATGGAAATCAATAGTCGCGGGGGGAGATGTCAGCTTCGAGCTGACGGTAATCGACCTTGCCCACAGGGGTCATGGGCATACTGGAAATAAACTTGTAGGCCACGGGCTGGACGTATTCGGGCAGCTCCTCGGCGCACATCCGCTCCAGCTCCCGGATCACCTGCTTTTTCTTGGCAGTGGTGTCGGCCTTGAGCACAATGTAGACGAAAGGCAGACGGCCCTGCACATGGTCCTTGTCGGTGCAGCCCACCACAGAGCACTGATGCACAGCGGGGTGGCGGCTGACGACGTTCTCGATCATGGAGGGGAAGACTTTGAAGCCGTCGTGGCGGATGATGAGGCGCTTGATGCGGGAGTCGAGGTAGACGAAGCCGTCCTCGTCCAGATAGCCGATGTCGCCGGTGTGGACCCAGATGCGGCCATCCGGGTGGCGGCGAAGGATCATGGCCGTCTCGTCAGCCTTATTGTAGTAGCCCTTCATGGTGGTGGGACCGGAGATGCACAGCTCGCCGCGCTCACCGATGGGCAGTTCCCTGTCAGTACCCGGCTCAAAGGCGGCGATGATGGTGTTGACCATCGGGATGCCGACGCTGCCGGGCTTGTTGTCTGCGCCGGCAGCCACGGTAGCGGCAGAGGACACCTCGGTCATGCCGTAGCCCTTTGCCATCGGGTAGCGGACGCCATGGGCGGCGAGGAAGTCGTTGACGGTCTGCTCTGCGCCCCGGGCGATGGCATCGCCGCCGGCGGCGTAGTTCAGAATGAAGGAGAGGTCCTTATCCCGCAGCTTGGGGTCTGCGGCCAGCTGCTGATAGTGGGCCGGCACGCCGAACATATGCTCGGGCTTGTACTTCAGCACCAGACTGCCCAGCTTGGCCGGGTCGAGGTTGGGGATGATGATGACCGTGAAGCCCAGCACCAGCGGCAGATGGACGCCGCAGGCATAGCCGTAGGCGATGAAGGGGGGCATGATGTTCATGAGCTTCTGGCCCCGGTGGAACAGCTTGTCGTAGGCGCGGAACTGCTGCGCCAGAGCGTTGAAGCAGTTGTCGGTGAGCATGACGCCTTTAGGGGAGCCGGTGGTGCCGCCGGTGTGGACGACGACGCAGGCGTGGTCGGGGTCATAGGGCTCCGCAGCGGTGCTCTGGCCCTCGCCGCCCTTGATGAACTGCTTCCAGCGGATGACATTGGAAGCATATTTGTTCTTGTCGGGGGTGGTCAGCTTGTAGCCTACGGCCATCACCGGGGGCAGAGAGTCGGCCGGAGAGAGGACGATGACCTTTTCCACGTTGGTGCGCTTTGCGGCCTGACGGCAGCGCTCGTACACGACGTTCAGGCAGACGAGAAGGTGGGAATCCACCTCCTCGATATACTCATGGATGCCCTCGACGCTGTAGCGGGGGTCCACAAGGTTCAGAGTGGCGCCGACCATGTCAGCGGCGTAGAACAGAGCGATGACCTCAGGGGTCATGACGCTGACCACCGTCACGATGTCGCCCTTTTTGACCCCGACGCCCCGCAGGGCGGCAGCAGTCTTTTTGACATTGACGATGAGGTCGGCGTAGGTGAACTTCCGGCCATAGTAGTCCAGTGCCATATCGTTCAGATGGTTCCGGTTCCGGTGGCAGACATAATCGAATGCCGAAAGGGTGGGCAGGGTCTGGTCGATGTACTTCTGAGCGTAGTATTTGAGCCAGGGTTTGGCCTGGGATGCGTAAACAGGATTCTGCGTCGTCATCAATTTCTCATTCCTTTATGTTTGTAGACCCGCGCGGGGGCCAATGTTTTGTTTCGTTTTGTTACAAAGCCACTCCTGTTATTGTAGTAGAGCAGAGAACAAAAGTCAATAAACAGAGAGGCCACAATGAGAAAAACGCAAGAAAAAGTTTACGATTCCCGGCACCAGTCTTCAGCCTCGGAGGCGCTGCAGAGCACCCAGTGACGGGGCCGAAGCTCCCGCCACTGGGGAGCCTCCGTAGAGTAGTCATGCATGGAGGGGTCATAGACCAGCAGCTTTTTCTGCCGCTCGCGGCGGGGGCTGGGCATGGGAATGGCCGACAGCAGGCTGCGGGTATAGGGGTGGATGGCGTGGGTCACCAGCTCTTCGGCGTCGGCCAGCTCCACGATGTCGCCCTTGTGGATGACGGCGATGCGGTCGGAGATGTAGCGCATGACGGAGAGGTCATGGGCGATGAAGAGGTAGGTGATGCCGCGCTCTTTCTGCAGATGGCGCAGAAGGTTCAGGACCTGGGCGCGGATGGACATATCCAGTGCCGAGATGGGCTCGTCGGCGATGATGAATTCCGGCTCCACGATGAGAGCCCGGGCGATGCCGATGCGCTGGCGCTGGCCGCCCGAGAACTCGTGGGGGAAGCGGGACGCAAACTCGGGCAGCAGGCCCACATCCAGCAGCGCCTGACGGACTTTTTCGTCCCGCTCGGCGGCGGAGAGGTCGGGCCGGACGTTCATCAGGCCCTCGCCTACGATGTAGCTCACCTTGGCGCGCTCGTTCAGGGAGGACTGGGGGTCCTGGAATATCATCTGAATTTCCTTGATGACCTGCTTGTCCAGCGCGTGGGAGATCTTGCCGTTTATCTTCTGGCCCTTATAGAACACCTCGCCGCCCGAGGTGGGCAGGATGCGCATGATAGCCCGGCCAATGGTGGTCTTGCCCGAGCCGGACTCGCCCACCAGACCGAAGGTCTCGCCTTTATAGATGGTGAAGTTTGCGTTCTTGACGGCCTTGTAAGCCTTGCGGCCGGAGCCGTAGGTCACTTCGAGGTTTTTTACCTCGACCAGAACTTCGCGTTCGTCTGCCATGTTATTTGCCCTCCTCTTGCAGCATCCGTACAGCGGCGGGCGGTTCTATCTTGGGTGCGCGGGGGTCGAGAAGCCACGTCTTGGCCCGGTGGGTCGTGCTGACATCAAAATAAGGGGGACGCTTGACGAAGTCGATCTTCAGCGCCAAAGGGTTGCGGGGCGCGAAAGCGTCGCCGTGAATTTCCGTGAAGAGGTTCGGGGGCGTACCCTGAATGTTGAACAGGTCTTCGCCCTTCACGCCCATCTGGGGCATACTGGACAGCAGCGCCCAGGTGTAGGGGTGGCGAGGGTCGTAGTAAATTTCGTCCGAAGTGCCGATCTCCACGATGTCGCCGGCATACATGACGGCCACACGGTCAGCGATGTTGGCCACGACGCCGAGGTCATGGGTGATGAGGATGATGGTGAGGTTATATTTGACCCGCATCTCCTTCAGCAGCTCGAGGATCTGGGCCTGAATGGTCACGTCCAGAGCCGTCGTGGGCTCATCGCAGATAAGGATCTGCGGGTTGCAGGCCACAGCGATGGCGATGACGACGCGCTGGCGCATACCGCCCGAGAACTCGTGGGGATACTGCTTGAAGCGCACTTCCGGGTCGGCGATGCCGACATCCCGCAGGTACTCGAGGGTCTTCTCCCTGGCGGCAGCGCCCTTGAGGCCCTGATGGAGCTCCACGGCCTCCATGATCTGGTCGCCGATGGTCTTCAGGGGGTTCAGGCTGGTCATGGGGTCCTGCATGATCATGGCGATCTCGTGGCCGCGCACTTTCAGCCAGTCCTTCTCCTTTTTCAACTCGGAGAGCCGGATGGGCTGGTGGTCGTCGGCACCGAAGTAGTCGATGGTGCCGGAAGTGATGGAGCCGTTGGAGTCCAGCAGGCCCATGAAGGACTTGGTGAACACGCTCTTGCCCGAGCCGGACTCGCCCACGATGGCGAGGACTTCGCCGTGGTAGACATCGAGGTCGATGCCCCGGATGGCGTGGAGGATCTTTCCACGCAGATTGAATTTGATGTTGAGATCCCGCACAGAGAGGATCAGTTCATTCTTTTTCATGCCTGTTCCTCCTTACTGCAGATGGTTCTTGGGGTCGGCTGCGTCAGAGAAGGCGTTGCCGATGAGGTAGAACGCGATGGTGACGAAGCTGAGGATGATGGTGGGGTAGAGCAGCTGATAGCGCAGGCCAGCCTGCATCATGACCTTGCGGCCATCGTTGATGAGGTTGCCCAGAGAAGGCACCTCGACAGAGAGGCCGAGGCCGATGTAGGTGATGAAGACCTCACTGCCGATGGCGGCGGGGATGGTCAGGGCCATGCGGAGCATGATGACCGACACGAGGTAGGGCAGCAGGTTGCGCACCACGATGCGGGAGGTGGGGGTGCCGATGCAGCGGGATGCCACGTTGTAGTCACGGTCACGGATGATGAGAATCTGGTTGCGGATAAAACGCGCCATGGCGATCCAGCCCGTGATGGACATGCCCAGGATCAGCGTCTTGACGCTGGGGCTGGCGACGTAGGAAATGAGGATCAGGATGATGGTGGAAGGCACATTGTCGCAGATGTTGTACAGCTCGGTGAAGAAGAAGTCCAGCTGACGGACATAGCCCCAGAGCACACCCACCGTGATGCCCACCACGGCCTCGATGAGGGCCACGAAGAAAGCGATGGTCAGGCTGGTGCGGGCACCGGCCCAGATGCGGGCCCAGAGGTCCTGGCCGATGGCGTTGGAACCCCAGATGAAGCCCTTTTCACCGGGGGCGATGTTGCGGTACTGGATGCCGGTGACGGGGTCCACGGCGCAGAGGTTGGGGTCTACCTGACCGGGCAGGTAGGGCTGCAAAAATGCAAACGCCACCACGGCGATGAGGGCGACGAGCAGCAGCACGGCCACGCGGTTCTTGAAGAAGGCGCGGAAGGTGCTGCCCCAGTAGCTGTAGTTGGAGTAGGACGTGGCCTCGGCCCGCTCTTCGCTGAACCCGGCGGGGGTGAACAGCTCTTCTTCGGGCAGCTTTGCCCATGCGGCGGGGCCGTCCGCCTGTAACTTATCCAGCTCTGCCTCGAGCTGGTGTGCTTTTTCATCTTTCATACGGAAAAGCATTATCGGCCACCTTCTTTCTTGCCAAAGC
>UMIR01020703.1_pt1 | contig 27769 bp, 20 predicted proteins | sample 1965841 | NCBI WGS metagenome assembly UMIR01 (sample SAMEA4836130, study PRJEB28245) | human gut metagenome | biome: gut microbiome; material: fecal sample | place: Denmark | collected 2008 | reverse complement strand
CCGGCTGTCCTTCCACAACCGTAAGGGTTCCATACATAGATGCCGTTTCCATCCATTTCAGTGCAATACTGTCCGTATAGATGACCGGTCTGGTAATCGTTTCACCGTCATACATGATTCCGTTATTTTCGATAAATATCCGACATCCGCGCCCCGTATGATCGATTCCCTGCACTAGATAACGAGCCGATAATTTTGATGGCTGATCCTTATAATAAATCTGCGTATCCACACCGCCCGGAAGGATCTCTCCTCTGAAATAATCTCCATCGCACCTTCCGTCAAACGAAATCATCTGTACGGTAGCGCATTCAGATTCCACCTTCTCGCAGCCATTCACATGAATATACAATTTCAACACTTCCATTTACTTCTCCCCATCTGCCTGTCCTTTCATTGCTCAGCGTAAATAAAAATCCCCATCCGTGTACGATCAAAAATATCGCACTATGAATGAGGATTTTATTTCTATCACTTATATCACATAATTGTCGTATTATTGAAGAATCTGATCCACATGCCTCTGCAGGATATCGAAATAGTCCTGTGGATTGCATTCCTGATATGCAGCCATATATGCATCCCATGTCGATGCAAAGTCATCGCTCATGATCACCTGCGGTAACCAGCTTCTCTTGACCGCGTCGATTTCATCACGAATCATGCCGCCTTTGGATTTTGATGACAAAGACTGTGTATACGAATACATCGGATACCATGCGCCGGGCGCTTCATTTGTTCCCAGCAGCTCGACATAGTTTTGTACACCATACGCTTCAAAACACTCCCGTATGTCGGGCTTTAGGCTTTTCATAAACTCCACCGGCTGATACTCCATCGAAAATGCATTGATTCCGTCGTCAAGCAGACCTTCTACTCGTGGAAAATACGAATACGGACAAAAATGAGATTCATTCAGCACGCTGTCTCCGTGACGTTTTCCCTGTTCACTATTCATATAGAACATACCGTTTTCGTCCACCGAATAGTCCAGGTCTTTTTCTCCCCAGAATCGAAGCTTCGTAATATCGGAATCCAGCAGATCATTTACAAACTGAAGTGCCCCCTGCACATCTTCACAGGATGTGGTAATCGAAAGTCCGCTCGATGTATCCATCTCTGCATTCCGGCTTGTATGCCACTGGTTTGACGTACCTTTGTCCATTGTAATCGGAAGCGGAACATAATCGCACCCCAGATCACTCAGTCCGTTTGTCTCATAAGGCTCTGCCAGATTGTAATAGAACTGCCACCATTGGTCAACCATTCCGAGAACAGCACCGGTTCCTAATTTATCCAGATATTCTTCGTATGTACTGGTAAACGACTGCGGATCAAAAATACCCTTGCGGTACTCTTCGTTCAGCTTCTGAAAATACCGTCTGGCAGTCTCCGTCGTATTATAATCAATGACCTGATCATTCCCGGGATCAACCATACAACTTCCATCATTGGGATATCCATCCAGAAACTGCGGCACATTCTCCAGACAGAAGAATCTCCAGTCATCGCACAACATGGTAAACGGAACATTTTTTGTTCCGCCCGGCATGACCGGATTCGCCTGCACATAAGCTTCGATCAGATCAAAATATTCATCCACCGTTGTAATCTTCGGATATCCGGCCCATTTTAAAACGCGCGTCTGTATCCAGAATGCCTCGCCCGTATGCGTCACTTCAACATTCTCTCCCTGAGACACACAAAACGGTGGAATCCAGTAAATATGTCCGTCTTCCTGCCGGAAGTGCTCCCACTGTTCCTCCGAAAGATAATTCCTGATATTCGGATAGTCATCCCAATACTCATCAATCGGGATCAAAGCATCTGCCTCCAGTAATGCTTTCTCTCCAAGAATAAAATCCGGATATTCTCCCGAAGCAATGTACGAATTGAGCACCTCTTCCTTGGATTGTCCAACCAGCCAGTTCTCCTCGCAGTCTGCTCCGATCTTGTCAGCAATGATTTCCTTTATATCGTTCTGCATTCCCAGTGGTCTGCCCGTAACACTGAAAAAAGCGGTAAAATGTTTAATTTCCGGTTTCTGCCTATATTGAACGTTGTAACTGTATCCCCCAAGTACAATAAGCAATCCAATCACAACTAAAGTTGATACGATTTTCTTTTTCATATAACTCTACCTTCTCCTCAAAAGCTTTCTTTTATTATAGCTTTTTTTCTGTCAAAGGACAAGCAATCGCATCCGCAAGCACGGTTAAAGTGATATATTCTCTCCTCTTAATCCATTAAATGCACCCTTGATGGCAGCCTCCTCATGTGCGATCAGCCACTTGTTTTTCGCGGTCATAAGTTTGTCCTCACCATCTGCTGCAAGGGTAAAATCAATCGGTGTGTTTGTACCCTTCGGCAAGATCACAACACACTTAAATCCACCGTCTGCTGCGTTGCACGGTGCATAATGAAGTGTCGTCTCATACATTTCAACGACCGTTCCTGCCGGAACCTTAAAAGCCTCGATTTTTGCTGTATCATAAGTAAATTCATCCGTTACATCCGGCAGCCATCCCAATAAAAGGATCATATCCGTTACCGCAATGTTGATTTCGGAATTTCTATGATATTCTACCGCGTTTAACTTGTGATTGTTTCCGTTGCAGTAACCAATCTGGATTGGAAGTCCGCCAAAGACACGCTCGCTGAATGTCTTTGCTTCCGGAACCGCTTCAAGCTCCTCGACTGACGGCACATAAATAACATCCTCCGGAAGCGGTGTGTGCTCCATCCCCTTTATCAGTTTTGTGCATTCGATGTTATTCCAAACCTTACCGTATTTACGGAATTTTTCATCATTAACAGAAAAAATCTCCATGATTACCTCCTCATACTCATTTTTTCTGAGTATAACAGTTTGGTAGCCATGGAGACATGCCTTTCTTTGTCTTTACAATGTCACTTTTTTGTCTTTTTCCAGCAATGCCCGATGATGGGCATATGATTCCCTCTGCTTTTTCTTAACAAGCTGCTTTCGGTATTCACTCGTCAGCATTCCATACCGCTTGCGAAACAGATTGGTAAACGCTTTACTGTTGGCAAATCCATGATCAAATGCAATATCCACGATCTGCTTATCCGTATTTTCCAAATCCTTTACCGCATGTTCCAGCCGGATATTTTGCAGATAATCCTTATAATTGATGCCCGCATAGCGTACAAACATTTTTGACAGATAAGACGGCGAATATCCGAATATTCCCGCCAGTTTTCCAAGCGAAATATCTTCCATATAATGATCCTTGAGATAGGATGTAATCATACCGAGCCGGTTCAGCTGCTGATTGCTTTTGAGCAATTCATCCTGCACATCCAGCTTCCTGTATTTCTTTACCAGAATATGTAATAGTTGATAAAACATACTTAAAATTTCAAAATCATAGCCATCTGTCTGCATCCGATACACCTTATACATACGAAAGATCAGACATGCCACCTGCTCATCGTATGTCCGTTCACTGTGCGAAAACCAGATAAACTGCTCGCCCGTAAAGTACGACGCGAACTGATTCAGCGGAATCTGCAGCACAATCGTGTGATTCGGCCTGTTCGCATGGATCGCATGCACCTCGTTGCTGTTGACAATGATGAACTCGCCTTCCCCCAGATGATAATGCGTTGTGTCAAGAATAAAATCAAGTTCTCCTTCCTGCACTGCAAAAATCTCAATGGACCGGTGCCAGTGTTTCTCCCTGATATATTTTCCGCTGTATCCCTCGAATAAAAAAAGTTTAAACGGAAAGCCTTTGTCCGGCACAATAACCTCATGTTGATACTGCTGCTCTGTCATATGCTCCCACATAACTATCACATATTTCTTGACTAGACATTAAATCTGAAAAGAATCACATCACCGTCTTTAACCACATAATCCTTTCCTTCCATGCCAACGATTCCTTTTTCTCTGGCTGCCGCAAGGCTTCCGTTATCCAGCAGATCCTGATAATTGACAACCTCTGCCTTGATAAATCCACGTTCAAAATCCGTATGGATCTTTCCGGCTGCCTGTGGTGCCTTGGTTCCTTTTTTAATGGTCCATGCACGGCACTCATCTTCGCCGGCTGTCAGGAAACTGATCAGTCCCAGCAGACTGTAACTTGCCGCTACCAGCTTATCCAGACCACTGGATGAAACGCCGAGGTCATCAAGATATTCCTTTTTCTCTTCATCGGAAAGTTCGGAAAGTTCCTGCTCGATCTGTGCACAGATCACAAATACTTCTGCACCTTCTTCTTTTGCCATCTCACGCACTTTTGCCACATGCGGATTGGAAGCTCCGTCATCGACGAGATCATCCTCTGCTACGTTTGCCGCATAGATGGTAGGCTTTGCCGTGAGGAGGTTGTATCCCTTAAACCAGATCTGTGCGTCATCATCATCCGGCACCTCAAAGGTTCTCGCCATCTTTCCATCTTCCAGATGTGCCTTGACTGCCTCAACAAGTTCTAACTCCTTGGCAAGTGTCTTGTCCATTCTTGCCTGCTTGGCAATTTTTGCAATTCTTCTGTCGAGAATCTCAATATCCGAAAAGATCAGTTCCAGATTGATAGTCTCGATATCACGCGCCGGATCAATGGAACCGTCGACGTGGATAATATTGGTATCCTCGAAACAGCGCACTACATGTACAATCGCATCGACCTCCCGGATATTGGCAAGGAACTGGTTTCCGAGTCCCTCTCCCTTGCTGGCACCCTTTACAAGTCCTGCAATATCAACAAATTCGATCGTGGCAGGTGTCACCTTTTTTGTATGATAAAGTTCACCGAGCTTTACGATTCTCTCATCCGGAACCGAAACGATTCCTACGTTTGGATCGATGGTCGCAAACGGATAGTTCGCAGATAAGGCACCTGCTTTGGTCAGTGAGTTGAATAATGTACTTTTTCCCACGTTTGGGAGTCCGACAATGCCGAGTTTCATGATATATATTTCTCCTTTGAAAAGTATTGTAAGCTAATAAAAACAATATATAGTGTACCACATTAATGCTTAATTGTACAATTATTTATTCCCCAGCTGCCAGAATGCCACGGCGCTTGCCGCCGCTACATTGAGTGAATCCACGCCATGTGACATCGGAATACAGACCGTATAATCGCAGTCCGCAATCGTATGTCCTGCCAGACCATCCCCTTCCGTGCCAAGCACGACAGCCAGCTTTTCTTCCGCAGCCAGTGCCGGATCATCAATTCCAACCGAATCCCCGGAAAGTGCCATGGCTGCCACACGAAATCCCATTCGGTGCAAATGGTCAATATCCGCTCCTGCCGCCTGGCCGGGTGGATTTTTCACCCCGTTTTCTGTCTGCAGGTATGTCCACGGAATCTGAAAGACGGTTCCCATGCTTACCCGGATGGCGCGCCGGTACAGCGGATCACTGCATCCCGGCGTCAGAAGCACCGCATCCATATGAAGCGCAGCCGCCGAACGGAAAATAGCACCGACGTTGGTTGGATTTACCACGTTTTCGAGTACTGCAATGCGTCTGGCTTTGGCACAAATCTGCTCCGGTTCCTGCAGCTTTGGCCGATACATGGCACAAAGTGCCCCTCTGGTCAGAGCAAAACCGGTCAGCTTTGTCAGCACATCAAATTCTGCCGTATACACCGGAATATCCCCGCATCTTTCGATCATTTCTTTTGCTTCTCCCTGAACATGTTTTGTTTCCATAAGCAAAGACACCGGTATGCATCCCGCATCCAGTGCCCGCTCAATCACCTTGGGACTTTCGGCAATAAACATTCCTTCTTCCGGATGCGCACGGTTCAGCAGCTGATTTTCGGTCAGCCGCGCGTACACATCCAGCTCCGGTGCCATAAAGTCCGTTATTTTTATTCTATGACTCACTGTTACGTCCACCTTTGTTCAAACTTTTTTTATTATCCCAAAATGCACGCACGATTGCAAGTCTATTCGTAATCTTTTACATTGGAACTGTCAACTTTTTCAAACGGTACCCATACATACAGTCCATCTTTGGTTGCTCCTTCGAGTTTTGTCACATCCGAACCGCTTGCAACCGCAATCGCCGTCTCTATAATCATCTTTCCCTGTCCGGCACCTGACTGGTACACGGTAAATGCCATATCTCCGGACTCGATTGCCGCACATCCGCCGGCCGTTGCATCAATTCCGAGAATCGGCATACCGTTTATTCCTGCCTCTTTGCATGCATCGACAATTCCCATCGCCATGGAATCGTTGTTACATGCCACAACATCACAGGACTGTCCGGTCTTTAAGAAAAGTTCAAACATCTTCTGTGCCGTTGCCTGATCCCAGTCTGCATTATCTTCAAATACATAATTGATTTTCTTGCCGGACGCATTCAATGTATCCTTCAATGCACCTGTACGTCCTTTCGTTGCCGAATGGTTCTTTGGTCCCTTGAAGATTGCCACATTGATTTCATCCGAAGAAGAAAACTTATCAAGAATATACTCTGCCTGATACTTTCCCGCTACATTTTCATCGGAACCTACATACATATATTTTCCGGCCTCCAGATACGATGCATCCGGACAACTGTTATAAAAGATAACAGGAATTCCGTCTGCAAGTGATTCCAGTTCCAGCGCGGTATCTGCATTAACCGGTCCACATAAAATCACATCGTATTTTTCTTTTACTGCCTGTTTGATATGTTCCACCTGACTCTCCAGTGAACCATCCTCATCATAGACATTCAATGTTGCACCTTTTTCCTGTGCTGTCTTTTTTGCCTGTTCCACAATCGTGTTGCGGAAATCATCTCCCTGTGACAACGACATCATGATTTTGATTCCGTTTCCGCTGCCGGATTTGCCTCCGGTACTGCCGCATCCTGCCATGCAGACCACAAGAAGCAGGGCACATATCATACAACTGATTACTTTCTTCATGACCTTTTACCCTCCCTATATCTGAAACTGCTTGACCTGATCCGCCAGCTGGTCTGCAGATTCTGCCAGATTTCCGGCTTCCTCTTCCACCTGTTCACTGTTCTTGGAAATACTCTTTGCCTGCTGGAGCATGGATTCCGAAGTGGCAAGAATTTCATCCGAACTTGCCGCCTGTTCTTCGGAAATTGCGGCAACATTGGTTGCCACCTGATCCACCTGGTTGATTTTTTCTACCACACCCTCTATCAGATGGCTGGTTTCCTGGATATTCTGGAAAATCTGGTCAAATGTATCCACCGCTGTATGAATCAGATCCGCACTGCTTTCGATATCGCTGGCACTGTTTCCAGCCTGTTTGACGGCATCATCCACAAGTCCGTTGATTTCATTGATGAGTGATGTAATATGCGCTACCGAATCCGCACTGTTTTTTGCAAGTACCCCAATCTGTGAGGCAACTACCGCAAATCCGCGTCCGGCTTCCCCTGCACGTGCTGCTTCAATCGATGCATTTAAGGAAAGCAGATTTGTTTCCTCTGCAATATCCCCGATCAGTTTTATAATATCTACGATTTCTCCGGAAGCGGTACCCACTTTATTCACTGCTTCTTCGAGGTTATGTATGGAAATTTCGATATTATGAAGCGCATTTCCAACGCTCTCCATATCAGCTTTTCCTTTTTCTGATACTTCCACAGTGGTACGCATCTTATCTTCTACTTTATCGCTGTCCTCTTTGGTATCCGCAACAACACCGGCAAGCTGGGTTGCGTTCTGTGCAATTTCATTGACGGAAACCGACAGCTGATCAACCGTTGCATTCAGTTCCGTCATGGACTGTGACTGGATATTTGCAGCAGAATTCATTTCACCCGAAACATTCTTGCTTGATCCCGCCTGTTTTTCCAGACGGTCGGAAACATGTCCCATCTGCCGGATCATTTCCTTCATTGATGCAATAAAATGTTCCACGCTGCGCCCCATCACAGCAATCTCATCATTTCCTTTCACCTTCATGGATACGGTAAAGTCACCGGATGCCATGCTGGTAATTACCCTTGTCATCTCCTTCACCGGACGAATCACCACATGCGTCACACGTTCGATCAGAACACATAATACAAGGATCGAAATAATGCTGAAAATGATCATAAGATTCCGCAATCCTACCAGATCCGCAAGTACAACATTCGTAGGAACATAGGAAACCAGCAGCCAGTTGGTTCCATTTACTTCCTTAAATACTGTCATATTTCCATCGAGTGTACAGAAATTATACGATTTGCCGGAAACCTTTTTCTCCACATCTTTATAAAATGCACTCTGTCCGTCTGCCCCCAGTGTCTTGGAAATCAGATCGGAATCCCGGCTTGCAAGGATCACGCTGCTGTCCTTGTCCACAAGAAATGCCTCTGCATCGTGCATTTCAATAAAAGAATTTACAATCACGGAAATACGGTCCAATGTCATATCGGCTGCAATTACACGCACGGTATCTGAACCGTCATTCAAAAGTCCGGATGCACTGACAACATTCGTTCCGTCCGGATTCTGGTGTGCAGATCCAACCGCCATATTCACTCTTGTCATACCTTCCTGATACCACATACTTTCCTTCGGATTTGGCTCCTGCTTTTTGGAGTCTGTACCTTTTAAAAAGCTGCCATTGGCATCTGCAAGGAAAAGACCATCCGGATAATTTTCACTGTATCCGCAGGATGCATCCAAAATGGTCTGCAGCTGCGTCTCATCCGGGTGCAATTTTTCAATCATGGTCTTTGCCATCTGCATGGAAGCCAGATTTTCCTCAAGCCATGCCTCAATTTTTGATGCCTGACTGTTTACCGAAGATTCCAGTAAATTTTTGGAATAACTCTCGATAATTCCGGATGATACATGATATGCGGTAAACACCAGAATCAATATAATCGCAATTACTACCGGAATAATAATTCCAAGTAATTTTGCTTTAATAGAAATGTTACCCTTCTTTTTCACAAACAATTCCCTCCCTCTTTTGTTTCTGTCCCTATTATAGTTTCTTATGCCTGTATCGTCAATGTTTTGCACTTTTTAATTTTTTTTTTACTTTTTTCGGATACATGCACAAAATGAGAGAGACCTTACGGTCTCTCTCAAATAAGAAGAAAAAATTGAAGTATGTAAAACAAAAATTTGATATTGTCAATTATAATATCCGGATACTACTTCTGTACGTTAAATGCTCCCATACCCGGATAAACAGCTGCTGCACCAAGTTCTTCTTCGATACGGAGTAACTGGTTGTATTTTGCCACACGCTCTGTTCTGCTCGGAGCTCCAGTCTTGATCTGACAGGTATTTAATGCAACAGCTAAATCTGCAATTGTAGTATCTTCTGTCTCTCCGGAACGGTGAGAAGAAATGGCTGTGTATCCGGCTTTGTGTGCCATCTTGATTGCCTCTAATGTCTCAGAAACGGAACCGATCTGGTTTAACTTAATCAAAATGGAATTTCCGCAGCCAAGGCTGATTCCCTTTGCCAGACGCTCGGTATTGGTAACGAAAAGGTCATCACCGACAAGCTGTACTTTGTCCCCCAGCTCGGCGGTAAGCTTCTGCCATCCTTCCCAGTCCTCTTCATCCAGTGCATCCTCGATGGAAATGATCGGATATTTCTCCACAAGCTTTTTCCAATGAGCAATCAGTTGCCCGGAAGTATATACGGTTCCGGCCTTTGGCAGTTTGTACTCGCCCTTCTTTCCGGTCTTCCACTCGGAAGAAGCGGCATCCATTGCAATCTTAAAGTCCTTCCCCGGCTCATATCCGGCTTTCTTTACCGCCTCAAGAATGGTCTCGATTGCTTCCTCATCCGATTTCAGTGCCGGTGCAAAACCACCCTCATCCCCAACGGATGTGGCAAGTCCTCTGTCCTTTAAAATAGAAGCCAGTGCATGGAATACTTCCGCACACCATCTGAGACATTCTTTAAAGGAAGGTGCTCCTACCGGCATAATCATAAATTCCTGTACATCCAGTCCGGAAGACAATGCGTGGCATCCACCGTTTACGATATTCATCATCGGAACCGGAAGACGGTTCCCGGAAGCCCCGCCAAGAAAACGGTAAAGCGGAATATCCAGTGAAATTGCTGCCGCTCTGGCACATGCGATGGAAACGGCAAGAATTGCATTTGCTCCGAGTTTTGACTTGTCCTTTGTTCCGTCCGCATCAATCATTGCCTTGTCAATTGCATAGGTATCGGATGCATCCATTCCCTGCAGTGTCCCATTGATCACGGTGTTGATGTTTTCAACGGCTTTCTGCACGCCCTTTCCAAGGTAACGGCTCTTGTCTCCGTCGCGAAGTTCTAATGCTTCAAACTCACCGGTGGATGCACCGCTTGGTGCCATGCCTCTTCCGATTGTACCATCTATCAATGTAACCTCTGCTTCCACAGTGGGGTTTCCTCTCGAATCCAAAATTTCTCTTCCAACTACTTTTTCAATCTCCAGATAATTCATCTTTTTTGTTCTCCTTTCGATATGCGAAGAACTCCTTCCGGAAGCGGTAATGGCGTCGTCTGTACTTCCGTTAAACACACTCAGCAGTTATGTGTTTGCGAAGGAGTCTTCCAATGATTTACACAAGGAAGTTAGTTGTATCTAACCCAAGAAAGATTATATCTGACATATTGAAAAATAGCAAGCATTTTTTCCGATAGTTTTTATCAACTAATTTTAATTAGTTATATCATACTGCATAGCTTATATTTTCATATCGTGCCTGCATTGTCCTTTTCTTTTTAAATCTGGCGGATGAGATTTACCATCTCCACAGCACCCAGTGCACAATCATACCCCTTGTTTCCAGCTTTCGTTCCCGCACGCTCAATTGCCTGCTCGATATTTTCCGTTGTAACCACACCAAACATTACCGGAATTTCGCTCTCCAGGGAAACGGCAGCCACACCCTTGGATACTTCATTGCAGACATAGTCGTAGTGGCTTGTGCTTCCGCGGATCACAGCTCCCAGACAGATCACGGCATCATACTTTTTACTCATTGCCATCTTCTTTGCGATCAATGGGATTTCAAACGCCCCCGGCACCCATGCTACGGTAATATCTTCTTCCTTCACATCATGACGCAGCAGCCCATCCATGGCACCGCCCAGCAGTTTATTGGTGATAAATTCGTTGAACCGTGCGACGACGATTCCTACCTTCATATTGTTTGCTACTAATTTTCCTTCCAATGTACTCATAATGTTCATTCTCCTTTTCTTCATTTTAAAAGTTTAATACATGTCCCATACGATTCTGCTTTGTTTTTAAGTAAAACAGGTCATACGGTGTGGCCTGCATCTGGATCGGCACGCGCTCTGTGATGGAAATTCCAAACTCTCCGAGCTGGTATACTTTGTCGGGATTGTTGGTTAAAAGCCGCATGCTGTGCACACCCAGATCCTTTAAGATCTGTGCGCCGATGTAATATTCGCGCTCATCCCCGGCAAATCCTAAGGCAAGATTGGCATCTAAAGTGTCCATTCCCTGTTCCTGCAGTTCATATGCACGCAGTTTGTTGATCAGTCCGATACCGCGGCCTTCCTGCCGCATGTAAAGTAAAATCCCTCGTCCCTCCTTTTCAATCTGTGTCATGGCAGCGGCAAACTGCTGTCCACAGTCGCACCGCAGGGAGCCAAAGGTATCTCCGGTGAGGCACTCGGAATGTACACGGCAGAGTACATTTTCTCCGTCCCCGATTTCTCCTTTGACTAATGCCACATGATGTTCACCATTTAAACGGTTCACATAACCGTATGCCCGAAACTTTCCATACTTCGTCGGCATCTTTGTCACAGCCACACAGTCCACCAGCTTTTCATGGCATTTGCGGTATTCCTGGAGTGCGGCAATGGTAATCATTTTTATACCGTGCCTTTTTGCAAGTGCAAGCAGTTCCGTCGTGCGCATCATGGTGCCATCCTCGCGCATGATCTCACAGCAGAGCCCACATTCTTTTAAGCCTGCCAGGCGGCACAGATCCACGGTTGCTTCCGTATGCCCGTTTCTCTCCAGCACCCCGTTCTTCTTTGCCAGAAGCGGAAACATATGTCCCGGACGCCGGAAATCCTCCGGTTTTGCATCCTCTGCCACACAGCGCATGGCGGTCATGGAACGCTCGGCAGCGGAAATGCCTGTAGTCGTTCCCACATAATCCACGGAAACCGTAAACGCGGTTTCATGATTGTCCGTATTGTTTTCCACCATCTGCGGAAAATGCAGCTTTTTTACATATTCAGCGGACATTGGCATACAGATCAGCCCTTTTCCATGCATTGCCATAAAATTGATGTTTTCCGTTGTGGCAAATTCCGCGGCACATATAAAATCGCCCTCATTTTCGCGATCCTCGTCATCGGTGACAAGAATCAGTTTTCCGTTTCGTAATTCCTCAAGTGCTTCCTCAACGGTTGCAAATCCTTCCATTGTTCATTCCTCCTGTTATTTTTTCTCTTTTTATATCCATGGTGTTTTAGAATCCACAGTTTTCCAGAAATTCCCGGGTGATGTGGCTTTCTTTTTTTTCTTCCTGTGGATGCAGCAGTTTTTCCACATATTTTCCGATGATATCCGTTTCTAAATTCACAATATCTCCCTCTTTTTTGCTTCCAAGCGTTGTCACCTCCGCCGTATGTGGGATCACGGACACGGAAAAGTCATGTGCCGTCACAGCGGCGACCGTAAGGCTGATTCCATCTATGGTAACCGAGCCTTTCTCCACCACATACCGAAGCACTTCCGGCGGTGCCTCCACCCGTATCCACACGGCATTGTCATCCCGTTTTTTTTCGGCGATCTGCCCGGTTCCATCCACATGTCCTGCCACAATATGCCCGCCAAACCTTCCGTTTGCCGGCATGGCACGCTCCAGATTCACGGGACTTTTCCGCTTACACTGTGCCAGTGACGACCGGTTTAATGTTTCATGCATCACATCCGCGGTAAATGTTTCACCGTCAAAGGAAGTGACCGTCAGGCAGACACCATTGACCGCAATGCTGTCTCCGATATGCACATCCTCAAGCACCTTTTGGGCTGCAATTGTAAGCACTGCGGAATGTGCGCCTTTTGCGACCTCCAGAATCGTTCCCATCTCCTCTATGATTCCTGTAAACATCCCATATTCCTCCTGTTCTCCACCGGATACCCTTCGATCAGCCAGTCCGATCCCAGCGCTGTGATTTTTGTCCGGGTTAACTCCACGGCATCCGCAGGGGTGTGAAATCCCTGCCCCTCAACCGGGGTTTTTGCTTCTGTCCCCCCGAACAGCTTTGATGCCACATATGCCTGCACTTTCTGCACGATTCCTGCCTGCAGTGCCGACCAGTTCAAGGTTCCCCCGCCTTCAAGAATCACACTGTCGATTCCCAGCTGCCCAAGCTGCTGCATCAGATCCACAAGATCCACATGTCCGTCTTTTTCCGGTGTAACCAGAATCTTACATCCCGCCTCGATATAAGGCATATGCATGGCTTCCTGTCTGTTGCAGGTTGCAAGAATCGTTGGAATTTCTTTCGCACTGCGCACAATCTGTGATTCCAATGGTGTCCGCAGTGTGGAATCACAAATGATACGCACCGGATTTGCCCCGTTTTCTGTTCCCTTAAGCCGGCAGGTCAGCATCGGATCATCCGCAAGTACCGTTCCCACACCAACCATGATGGCACGGTAACGGTTTCTCATGCGGTGTACATGTGCACGCGCTGCCTCCCCGGTTACCCAGCGTGATGCCCCTGTGTATGTTGCGATCTTCCCATCCAGTGTCATTGCATATTTTAAAATGACAAACGGCAGTTTCGTCTGCATGTAATGGAAAAACACTTCATTTTCCGCATCACATTCCTTTTCCAGTACATGTTCGGTCACTTCCACACCATGCTCCCGCAAAATCCGAATGCCTTTTCCATGTACCAGAGGGTTTGGATCCTTCGACCCAATCACCACCCTGCGGATTCCGGCGGCAAGCAGGGCATCGGTACACGGCGGCTGTTTTCCGTGGTGGCAGCACGGCTCCAATGTGACATAAATGGTTGCCCCTTTGGGAGATTTGGTACAATGTGCCAGCGCATTCCGCTCCGCATGCAGCTGTCCGTACCGTTCGTGATATCCTTCCCCGATAATTTCTTCATCTTTTACGATCACGGCTCCCACCAGAGGATTCGGGGATACCCATCCCGCTCCTTTTTCCGCCAGTTCGAGTGCTCGCCGCATATAAGTTTCATCTGTCATAAGTTCCTCCATACTACAAAAAGCCCCGGGCAATTTCTGCTCAGGGCTTCTTTCGGATGTGTTCTGCTGCTTGGGCTTCTTTTGGAAAATAAAAAAGCTCTGGAAATGAATTCCAGAGCAAATATCCCAATATCCATCACAACCGTACACGGTTTCATGTGTTTCTATCGCTTATCTTCTTTCATCCAGACTGTACTGTCGGCTTCGGAATTGCACCGAATCATGCCTTGCGGCTCGTGGGCTGTACCACCGGTAGGGAATTGCACCCTGCCCTGAAGATATCTATAAAATTGTCTATGTATAAGACTATAATCATTCTTTCCTTCTTTGTCAAGGAAAAATTATTCTTATACTGCCTCCACGGTATAACGTGCTTTCCAGATGCCGCCCGGTGCAATCAGGTTTCCCCACTCCCGGTCTTTTAAATCGCCGGTAAAATCAACGCTGTCACAGCGTCCATACCAGGGTTCCACACATACAAACGGAACATCCGGACCTGCCGGTGACCAGATTCCAAACAGTGGTGCATCCATCGTAACGGTCAGATACGGATTTCCCTCCATATCACAGAGAGAGACTTCGTGCACATTCTGGTTTTCGATAACAAGTGCATCCGCATCAAACAGATGATCCGTGACCGTAAGATAACTGTCTTTCAGTTCATAATCCACCGTACCATTTCCGACCAGACCATCTACAATTGTTGTACTTGTGAGCGGGCCTGCCACATCAAAACGGATTTTACAATTCTTTGGACGGTTGAATGCCGGATGTCCGCCAATCGAAAACGGAAGTTCCTCTTCCGAAGGATTTTCCACCTGCCAGAGCACTTCCAGCTTATTTCCCTCTATGTGATATCCAATGCGAAGAGTAAATGCATAGGGATATTTTTCCATAGTTTCCTCATTTGACTGTAATACAAACCAGAGCGTATCCTCCGTCTTGGAATCCAGTGTAAAATCCATATCACGGGCAAATCCATGCTGCCCCATCGTGTAGGTCTGTCCCTTGGTGCGAAACTGTTTTTCTTTTACTGCCCCGACAAATGGAAACAGTACCGGAGAAGTACGCCCCCAGAATTTTGGATCTGCTTTCCACATGTACTCTTTTCCTGTATTTTTACGGACCAGGGATTTTAATTCTGCCCCATGTTCCTCCACTTCGATTGCAATGAGTTCATTCTCAAGCTTATGTCTTGCCATATGTTTTCTCTCCTCCGATTCTATAAATTACGCGTTACCGCTTCGCTTTTTCTTTTCTGCAAGCGTCCCCTTAACTGCCGATTCCGGGTCCTTTATGTCTGTTCCAAAGACAGGATTTGCGGAAGTATGTATTTCAATTATGTTTTCTCCAGCCAACAGGAAGAAGGGGGATATTTCTTTCGGAAGAACAAATTTACAACTTGCTCTGGCATTCACAAACTACAGTTAATTGCGTAAACCGAAAAACTTTACTCCATGAACCTGAAATCAACGCCAGAGCTGACTTGTAAATTTTTCTGTAGAAAGAGAATATCTCCCTTCTTCCGTCCCATCGAGAAAACCTATCTTTAAACCCCCGCAAATCCGTCCCTTTAAACTCTCCAGACCCCGGACCTTGCAGTTAACCAGCCATTTAAATGAGGAGTTTTCTCACCATCTTTGCATCAAAGGTAACAGTTTTCAGATGATCCACCTCAATCTGATACAGCGCATTTGCAGCAATATGTTCTGCCGCCTGCTCCAAATCACGGATTCCACTGGTACCCGAATACAGATCCACGATTGTATTTAATGCATCATCTGTGATGATACATTCCTCTTCCTTTAAGCTCATGCGCTTTAATACCTTAGGCAGTGCAAATTTTGAGAAGATAATCTTCTTTTCCTCAAACGTATAATCCGGGATATCAATTACCGCAAAACGGGACAGAATCGGTGCGCTGATCTGCTCCTTGTCGTTTGCTGTGGCAATCGGATAAACACCGGATGTCGGGATCATACACTCGATATAGTTATCTGTAAATCCCAGATTATCCAGAAGTGTCAGTAAGACATCTGCCGGATTTCCGTTTCCTTTTCCAGAAGCTGCCTTATCCAGCTCATTGATAATAAATACCAGGCTTGACTCTCCTGCCATGGCAAATGCATCCATGATGATCCCCGGCTTTGCGTTAGCATAAATTCTCGAACTTCCGGTCAGCTGCTCCGGATCATTGATGGAACTCATATCAAGAGTTGTCCACGGAAGTTTTAAAATACGGGCAACTGCATAGGCAATCTGCGATTTTCCGGTTCCTGCCGGTCCCACCAGAAGCAGTCCGTATGCCGGAAGCGTATGTGTGCGGTTGATCTGAATGATCGTCTCAATGATTCTCTGCTTTACACGCTCCATGCCATACAGTTCCTCATCTAAAATCCGACGGGCTTCCTTGGGATCAATGGCCTCAAAATAATTGTTTTTCCACTGGATATTCATCATGATGGAAAGTGCACGCTGTGCATGACGCCGCTCTTCCGGAGACACTTCATTGGAACGTGCCACTGCTAAATTCCGGCGTGCCCACAACCGGATGTTATCCGGCATGGTCCGTCCTGCGCAGGTCATAAAATCGGTGATGCTCTGAATACTGGTGAGCTTCATATCATCGCCGTCTTCCTCCTGCTCCTCATCCACCGCTTCCTCACTCGGTGCACTGCTGGCAAACAGACGCTCCATCATAAACTGTAAAAAACCATCTTCCGCGGAAAGCTTTTTTCCACCGCCAAATGCAATTTCACGGATCTTATACACGGCATATCCATCCGGTGTGTTCTCTCCAGACAGCCGGACATTAATGTGGTTTTCCCCCAGCCAGCGAAGCAGATTGACAAAACGGGCATCCACCCGCAAAATATCCGCACATACAGTTCCCTCTTCCTGGGTAAACTCAAATGCTGTGCGCTTTGTCTGGTTCGTGAACACTCCGCAGGAATGATATTTCCACTGCTTTGCCGTATTATCTAAAACCAGAATCGGATATTTTGCACTTGCAGTGTTTTCATTCGACTGAAATGTTGTATAGGTACACTCACAGGCTTTCTTTTCTTCCGTTGTATTGCTGAAATCAAATACAGGCATATCTATCTCCCTTCTACATGATTTAAGGGTCAAAAACAGTTTTGACCCTTATCCTGCATAAACAATTCTGTTATTTTCTACGAAAGCAGTGCTTTATCACTTGCAAATTCCTCACCGCTTACTTTTTCAAACTGATGCAGCAGATCTCCGACCGTAAGTTTCTTTTTATCTTCACCTGCAATATTTAAAATAACTTTTCCTTCATGCATCATAATCAGACGGTTTCCATGGGCAATCGCATCCTTCATATTGTGTGTTACCATCATGGCCGTCAGATGATTCTCTGAAATGATCTGATCCGAAATCTCAAGTACCTTTGCGGCAGTCTTTGGATCCAGCGCAGCCGTATGCTCATCGAGAAGCAGAAGCTTCGGTTTCTGGATGGAAGCCATCAGAAGCGTGATTGCCTGACGCTGTCCACCGGATAACAGACCGACTTTTGATGTCAGGCGATCTTCCAGTCCAAGATGCAGGGTGGAAAGCATTTGGCGGTATTTCTCGCGTTCCGCTTTGGTAATTCCCCATCGCAATCCCCTGGATTTTCCACGTCTTGCTGCAATTGCCATATTTTCCTCAATGGACATTGTGGTAGCCGTACCGGTCATCGGGTCCTGGAACACACGTCCCAGATATTGTGCCCTGCGATGCTCGGATAACTTTGTCACATCCTCGCCGCCGATATAGATTTTTCCGGAATCTACCGGCCATACACCGGCTACGGCATTCAGTGTTGTCGATTTTCCTGCACCGTTTCCACCGATCACTGTGACAAATTCGCCTTCCTCAAGTGTCAGGTTGACACCGTCCAGAGCCACTTTTTCATTTATCGTACCCGGATTGAATACTTTCCGGATATTTTCAATTTTTAACATCTCACTCATCGGTTACAGCCCCCTTGTTGCTTTTTTCTTATTCTTCAGATATGGAATCGCAAGGAAAATTGCTACCACGATTGCTGAGAACAGTTTCAGATCATCCGATGGGAATTTCAGCCACAAAATGATGCTCAGCACAAGGTAGTAAATGATCGCTCCAACGATCACGGAAAACAGCGTATATGCAAATGCCAGTTTCTTTCCTGCACACAGTTTTCCAAACAGTACATCTCCGATAATAACGGCAGCCAGACCGATAACGATTGCGCCTCGTCCCATATTGACATCCGCTGCACCCTGATACTGTGCATAAAGTGCACCGGACAGACCAACGAGTCCGTTGGAAATCATAAGTGCCAGTACCTTACAGAAGCTGGTATTGATTCCCTGTGCACGCGCCATCTGCGGGTTACATCCGGTTGCCCGGATGGAATGCCCCTGCTCGGTTCCGAAATACCAGTAAAGAATCGCCACGATCACTACCCCAAACAGGATACAGGTGGTAAATACTTTAATTTTTGCTGCTGTATCACCGGATACATAACGAAGCGATACCGCAAGGGAATATTTATCCACACTGATCGCCTGATTGGACTGTCCCATAATATTCAGATTGATGGAGTACAGTGCAATCTGCGTTAAAATTCCGGCAAGAATTGGAGGAATTCCCAGTTTGGTGTGCAGAAGACCTGTGACCATTCCCGCAAGCATTCCTGCTGCAAATGCAAAAATAAGGGAAACCCACGGATTCATATCACTGCGGATCAGCATAACCGCCACAGCTCCGCCGGTTGCAAAAGAACCGTCCACCGACAGATCCGCAAAATCCAGAAGTTTGTATGTAATATATACTCCCAATGCCAGAAGACCCCAGATCAGTCCCTGTGCAATGGAGCCCGGCAGTGCACGAAACAGCGCCAGCGGACTTAAGGAAGCAAAATAAGCAGATATTAACACGATACCCATCCCCCTTAATTATTCAGCCTCGATAGCCTTGTAATCATCCGGAATTTTAACGCCCAGCTGATCACAGATATCTTTGTTGTATTCTTTGGTTACGTTTGGTGCAGTCTCAATCTTCATGGTTGTAATGTCCGCACCGTTTACTAAAATGTCATATGCCATTTCACCGGCCTTTTTTCCGATGTCATAATAACTGATGGAAAGCGTTGCCACTCCGCATCCTTTACAGATACCTTCCTCTCCGGCAATAATCGGAGTTCCTGCCGGAAGTGCGATATTGTTGATTGCTTCTGTGTTCTGTGCCATGGTATTGTCTGTCGGAATGTAAATGACATCTGCATACTCGGTTGCACTCTGTACCACAGAACCGATATCATTGGAATCGGAAGCGGTAAACTCTTTGTAGCTGATACCGTCCTCATCCAGGTATTTTTCAAACTCGGTTGCCTGATATTTGGAGTTTGCCTCTGCAGAGCAGTAAAGTATTGCGACATGCTTTGCATCCGGATAGAGCTCTACGAGCATATCCTCCTGCTGATCAAGCGGAGCCAGATCGGATGTTCCGGAAATATTTCTTCCGGTTGTGCCACTCCAGTCATCAATCTCCAGTGCCGTTGCATAATCCGTAACGGAAGTTCCCAGAATCGGAATATCAGTTGTCGCTGCTGCACATGCCTGTAAAGCAGTCGTTGCATTTGCAAGAATCAGATCCACATTGGAAGATACGAAATTATTTGCAATTGTAGAAGCATTTGCCTGCTCGTTCTGTGCATTCTGGAGATCAAATTTCACATTGTCTCCCAGTTTTTCCTTTAAGACATCCTCAAATCCCTGTGTTGCCTGATCCAGTGCCGGATGCTCCAGCTGCTGGCAGATTCCGATGTTATATACTTTACCGGATGCACCTGCACTCTGTGTCCCGTCTTTTGCCGCATCTGTGGAATTTCCACAGGCGCCCAGGGATACCATCATGGCTGCTGCCACAGCAACCGACATTGCCTTGTTTAATTTTTTCATAGTTGTTCCTCCATTTATATTTTATATAGTCAGATAGACTTTAAGCCGCTTCCCGTCCTACTGGAAAGCGGCTCGTACACTGCGTAATTACAGGAAAATATATTTGCAGATAAAAAGTACTGCAAGGATATACATCAGTGGAGTAATCTTCTTACGCTTGCCACAGATCAGATTGATCAGTACAAAAGAGATTACACCAATGGCAATACCCTCTGCGATACTGTACATTAAAGGCATCGCAATGAGGCACAGATATGCAGGAACTGCATCTGTCAGATCCTCGAAATCAACCTTTACAATTGCGGATACCATCAGGAATCCGACAAAGATCAGCGCCGGTGCTGTTGCAAAGCCCGGAATTGCCGTAAAGATTGGTGCAAAGAAAATTGCAAGCAGGAATAATAATCCTGTAACGATGGATGCAAGACCGGTTCTTGCACCAGCTCCGACACCGGCAGAGCTCTCTACGAATGTTGTAGTTGTAGACGTACCAAGGACCGCACCTGCAGAAGTAGCAATTGCATCTGCCATCAGTGCCTGCTTTACGTTCGGAAGTTTTCCATCTTCGTCTAACATGCCGGCCTTATCCGATACACCGATCAGTGTTCCGATCGTATCAAACATATCTACAAACAGGAAAGACAACATGACTACGATGAAGTTCATAATTCCGACTCCATGGAAATCTGCTGTAAAACACTGTCCGAACGTCTCCCCGATTTTTGAAAAATCAGTCATGGCAAATGTCGGATACAGAGAATAAAATCCAGCGTCTGCATCGATACGGTAAACACCCGCTGCCTGACAGATCATTCCAAGAATCCAGGTAGCCAGAATACCGATCAGAATAGATCCCTTGACTTTTTTGATGTATAAAATTGCAGTAAGAAGCAGACCGATCAGTGCAAGTACTGCACAGATTCCTTCGGTATGCCAGTTATCCCTGAAATTTACATAAGATAACAATGTGGAATCGTTGTTTACAACGATATGTCCACCCTGCAATCCGATAAACGCGATAAACAGACCAATGCCGGCGCTCACACCTTTCTTTAATGTGGTCGGAATGGCATTGAAAATTGCCTCACGCACATTGGTAAGAGAAAGGATAATAAAGATAATACCTTCGAAGAATACTGCCATCAGGGCTACTTTCCAGGAATATCCCATATTTCCGCATACGGTAAATGCAAAGTATGCATTCAGTCCCATACCCGGTGCAAGTGCAAACGGATAATTTGCAAGGAGTGCCATTGCAAACGTACCGATAAAGGATGCCAGACAGGTTGCGATCAGCACTGCTGTCGGGTCCATTCCTGCCTGTGAAAGCAGGTTCGGGTTTACAGCCAGGATATACGCCATGGTCATAAACGTCGTAATACCGGCGATCACTTCTGTTTTCGCTGTGGTATTGTTCTCTTTGAGCTTAAACATTTTCTCTAACATGTTCTCTCCTCCATATTTTATTGTTGTGTAAAAGCACCTTACTATTCTACCATAAAATAATTGAGAAATCCATTCAATTATTTATGACTCCAGGTACTCTTTGAAAAGAGAACAAGCATCGGGAAAATTTCCAGTCTTCCGGCCAGCATGTCAAAAATCAGCACAAGTTTGGAAAACCAGGAATACACCGAAAAATTACAGGTCGGTCCCACCACATCAAATCCCGGTCCGATATTGTTAAAGCACGCAGCAACCGCAGACACATTTGTTGTCATGGACAGTCCATCAATAGAAATCAAAAGAAAACTTCCGACTAAAATCACACCGTAAGCCGCCAGATAGGTATTTGTATTATTTAATACATCCTCCCCGATGCGGTTTCCATTCATGCGCACCACTTCCACACGCTGCGGGCTTAAAATTCTGCGGATATTTCTGCGCAGGTTTTTCAGAATCAGAAGAAGTCTTCCCATCTTAAGCCCTCCTGCCGTACTGCCTGCACAGGCACCGACAAACATCAGGCACAGCAACAGTGCTTTCGAAAATCCGGGCCACAGATCAAAGTCCGTGCTTGCAAACCCGGTCGTCGTCATGATAGAGGAAACCTGAAATGCCGCATGGCGGATGGTCTCTTCCCAGGAGCCGTACAGTCCCCGGACATTGAACGTAATTAAAAGAATACTGACTACAAATATGATGATATACAGCCGCAGTTCCTGATCTTTGAGCACTTCCTTTACATGCCGGACTAAAAGCAGATAATAACAGCTGAAGTTGATTCCAAACAAAAACATGAAGACCGTACATACATTCTGTATATATGGGCTGTATCCTGCAATACTGTCATTTTGGATTCCGAATCCACCTGTGCCGGCCGTTCCAAAAGCGGTACATACGGCATCAAAAACCGGCATTTTTCCCAACAGGAGAAACAGGAAATTGATGAATGTCAGCACCATGTATATGACGTACAAAATTCTTGCTGTTGTACGCATTTTCGGCACCAGCTTGTTTACATTCGGTCCCGGACTTTCCGCACGCAGCAGATGCATGGTATACCCTTTGCCCCTCTCTCCATTCGGAGAAAGTGCCAGAAGAAATACAAGTACCCCCATGCCGCCCAGCCAGTGGCTGAAACTCCGCCAGTACATAATTCCGGGAGAAAGTGCTTCCACATCTCCCAGAATCGAAGAACCTGTGGTTGTAAATCCCGATACAATTTCAAACAGGGCATCGACAAAGTTTGGAATTTCCCTGGAAAAAACAAATGGCAGACACCCGAAAAAACTGATTGCGATCCAGCTTCCGGCTACGCAGACCATCCCTTCCCTCGCAAAAAAACGACGGGTGGAATTTCTGCAAAAATAATACATTAAGGCACCGACTCCGGCAGTGATCAGAATGGACAGCCCAAACCCGTAAACTGCTGCCCGGCTTCCGGTATACAGACTGATTAAAAGTGCCGGAACCATAAACCCTGCTTCCACAATTAAGATCTGGGAAAGAAATTTTCCCATCATTTTATAATTCATAGCATCCTCACTCGAAAATATCATTCAGCTGCAAAAGTGTCATCCCGCCCTTTGCAACGATAATCACGGAATTTCCAGCCTCATACATGGAATCTCCGTTTGGAATCTCCGTTTTACTTCCATGGCTGATACATGCGATCAGTATATTGCGTTTCAGGCGGATATTACGCAATGGTTCCCCGATATGTTTTGTGTCGGCATCTACGACAAACTCCAATGCTTCTGCCTGTCCTTCTGCAATATTGTGCAGTGTCAGTGCTGCACCTGTTGTATTCTGCATGGCACGGACATAACGGACAATCGTATTGCAGCAGAGTTCTTTCGGGCAGATCACACTGCCAAGTCCCAGACTGTCCTGCATACTGTTATTTTCCATATGACCGACTTTCGTGATCACCTGTGGCACTCCACAGGTCTGCGCATACAGCGAAATAATCATATTCATTTCATCCATGCCGGTCATGGTTACAACGGCGTCACAATCATGGATGCCTTCACTTTCAAGCAGAAACTGACTGCTGGCATCCCCGTGTATGATACATACTTCCGGTGGAAGTTTGCCGGATAATTCTTCACAGCGCGCTTCATCCTGCTCAATCAGCAGCACACTGACACCTTCTTTTGCCAGCCAGGTCGACAGATAATAACCGATTCTTCCGCCACCGCAGATAATTACACGCTTTGCCTTGTGCGTGATAATGCCAAGATTGCGCAGAAGCTGTGTCAGCATCTCAGCAGTTGCCGTAATAAACAGATGATCCCCCTCCCGGAGAATAAAATGTCCGGATGGAATCTCCACAACCCCTCCGCGGCTCACTGCGCAGACAAGCACCTTGCATTTGACAACATTTTCCAGATTCATCAGTGCCACATCGCAGAGTTTACTTCCTTTTTGAATCCGCAGCTCCACGATTTCCACACGGCTTTTTGCAAATGTTTCCCTCTGCAGGAAGCCCGGATAGCGGATCAGCCGTTCAATCTCGCGCGCCGCCTGTTTTTCCGGATTCACCATAAGCGAAAGGGAATAGACATCCCGCATGGTAAAAATCTGCTTGCCGTATTCGGGATTGCGGATTCTTGCAATGGTGTGAATTCTCGGATTCAGACCATGGGCAGTCATACCACAGAGCAGATTGACTTCATCCGAACTGGTGGCTGCAATGAGCAGATCCGCCTTTTTCACATCCGCACTCTCCAACACGCGCATGGAGGCACAGTTTCCCTGTACCCCCATAACATCGTAACGCTCCACACTCGAATCCAGCACACGCTGGTTCGAATCGATCAAAGTCAGGTCATGTCCTGCCGCAGAAAGCTTCTGCGTCAGCGTGAGTCCGACCTTGCCATCACCGGCGATTATTATTTTCACAGATTTGTCCTCCGTTTATATTCTGTATTTAGACGTCCCACATTATAGCATATGGCATATAGAAATACAACCGAGGAGTTTTTGGTCTTTACTGCTTCTTATCCTCCTGATATTCCTCAAAACTGAGAATTACTTTAAACAGATCGCCGTCCATCTGCACCGCAAGATTTCCATGCATCAGCTCGGTCAGGCTTTTTGCGATAGAAAGCCCCAGTCCGTGTCCTTCCGTATTCCGGGAACTGTCTCCACGGACAAATCTTCCGAAAAGTTCCTCGCTGGTCATTTTCAGTCGATCCTTCGAAATATTGCGGAAGGTCATAATCACCATTCCGTGAAATGTTTCCAGCGTAACATACACACGTGTTCCCGGCTGTGCATACTTACATATATTTCCCATCAGGTTATCAATGATCCGCCACAAATGTCTGCCATCCACATAGATTTCAACGGGTGGTTGCGGACATTCTACAACCATCTCCAGCTGATTTGCCTCTGCCTTTTCTGAAAATTCCCCGACAATCTGTGTCAGAACGACCGTTGCATCACATACTTCCGGATTCACCGGAAGATTTCCGGTAGATGCTTTGGATGCCTCCATCAGATCCTCAATAAGCTTTTTCAGACGGTTGGACTGTCGGTCAAGCACCTCAATGTACTCCCGCATTGTTTCACTCTCTGTCGGCTCCTTTTTGATCAGATCCACATAGTTGATAATGGAAGTAAGCGGTGTTTTAATATCATGGGAGACATTGGTGATCAGTTCGGTACGAAACCGCTCACTCTTCATTTTTTCTTCTACCGCCGCTGCAACTCCGGTCTGTACATTATTTAAATTTTCCGCATGTGTGCGCAGCTCATACATCATTTTTTCTGTATGGATCGGATGCGAATAATCACCTTTTGCAATCCGTTCCCCTCCGTCGAATATCTGTCGAAACTGCACCACAATCTTTAACAGTACGCCGTATTCCACAACTTTCCAGAGGAGATAGACCATGATAATTCCGCCATCCGCTCCGGCACACAGTAAAAGAAATGCTTCTATGAGGAAAACCACAAGAAATACAGCTGTGCCTTTTACCGTCATAGACAGATTGGCCAAAAGTGCCAGCCTGATTTCATGCAGTTCTCTTTTTATCCGGCGAAACGGGTTTAAAAGCAGACGCAAAAGCGTATAATGCCAGAATTTTCCTGCACGGATTCTTACAATGATACTGATCACATATTCATACACAATCAGTTCTGCCAATGCAAACGCAATTGTAAAAAATGAAATACAGAATACGATTCCTGCATTTTGCATAAGCAGATCTCCCATATAAAGGCATACCATACCGCAGCCCAAAAACGCAAGTCCTGAGATTCCTGTATAAATACCAAATGGTATACGGTCAATCCATCGAATCTGTACCGTATCAGAACCACGTTTCCATCCTGCCGATGCAAATAGAATGCCAAGAGAAAACACCCACACAAGAACACTCAAAAGCAACCACAATCCCGAAATTTCCCGCACCTGTACCACAACGCCTGCAAGTGTGTGTGCTTTCTGGAAAAACTGTGTTTTCCCGGAATCAATCACAATATGGGTTTCACCTCCGACTTCCGGTGAAAACAAAGAGGATACCGTAGCAGTGCTTCCCTTCAGGGAATCCGCTACCGTAAGATAAAGCGTATATTCCGTTGCTTCTTTCTCCTGATGTGGATTATAATAAATACGACCCTGTTGATCTTCGTATGCAAATGAAAAATCCTGCCACTGGAATACCTTTGCTTTCGCATAGGTATCCGCAATGGATTCCTGCCGGATCGGGTAAATCCCATCCTTTTTTGACCATAAGTAACCTGCCTCTAACCCATCAAAATCAAACCGCAGCTCGGATGATTTTAAATACGGTTCGAGCTTACCTTTTTTCAGCTGTTCTCCATTTTCCGCGCAATATCTGCCACCATCGTCCGATTCCCGGTAAGTATATTCCACATACGGTTCAAGATCCGACTCCTCTGGAACCGCGTAAAAAGAAAAGGAATTGATCCGAAACAGGGTATCGCCCGCATAACAATAAATCACACCATTATCATAGATAAAATGATCCACCTGCGTATAATGCTTGACTTTTTGCATGTACTGTCCCCTGTTTCTTCCAAGCAGCATATCCCAGAAAGAACGATCATTGGTATGAAACTCATTTTCATCTGTAAATTTCAGCCAGGCAAGTGCGTTTTCCTTATTTAAAGAGGTACCCGTGTAATTTCCACAGACAAGTTCGGTTTCTTTTTCATTCGGCTTGTTTTTTACAAGTGAATAAACGATATTTCCGTCATCAAATTTTTTCAGGGCATCTGCTTCGTCCTGTTCTTTTGAAATGCCGGTAACCGCATCCCCCATCCAGTACGCATAGCTTCTAAGCAGCTCCGTATCCAGTATTTTTTCAATGTCTTTCTGTGAGCCCTGCCAATCACTGTTCATGCCTAATGTAACTGTCACCACACCGGTCACGGCCACAAAAAATCCACTCACAATCGCAAGTACCATTGCCAGTAGTTTGATGCCCTGCGATGGTTTCCAGTTTTTGGACACACATTCCGGCTTTTTGGATTTTTTATCCTTTTTCTCATTCATTTTCTACATCCTCCATCTTGTATCCCCGTCCCCACACGACTTTTAAATAGCGTGGCTCCGCAGGATTATATTCGAGTTTTTCCCGAAGGTGCCGGATATGTACTGCTACCGTGTTTTCGACGCCGCACGGGCTGCCCTTCCACACGGCCTCATAAATCTGTTTCGGTGAATATACTTCCCCCGGATGTTCCATCAGAAGTTTTAAAATATCGTACTCTGTTCTGGTCAGATTCACAGGTTCTCCGTCCAGAGTGACTTCCTTTAATTTATCATCCAGCTCGATGCCGCCGGCGGACAGTTTTGTCCTCACCTTCTGTCCGCTTCCAAGCAGCATATACCGCCGGATCTGGGATTTCACTCTCGCCTGCAGTTCCACTGGATTGAATGGTTTCGTCACATAATCGTCCGCGCCCACGGTAAGTCCGAGTACCTTATCGGTATCCTCACTTTTGGCCGTCAGTAAGATCACCGGAACATTGGAAATTTCACGGATTTTGCACATCGCTTCTATCCCGTCCATTTCCGGCATCATAATATCCATCAGAACCAGCTGGATATCCTCCCGGTTTATAATTTTTAAGGCTTCCTTTCCGTTATAAGCCGAAAACACCTGGTATCCTTCACTTTTTAAATAAATCTGCAAAGCAGAAACAATATCCTTTTCATCGTCACAAA